>JAEIGA010001138.1_pt1 | contig 40763 bp, 56 predicted proteins | sample 9270691 | NCBI WGS metagenome assembly JAEIGA01 (sample SAMN17057246, study PRJNA624740) | gut metagenome | biome: biome; isolation source: fecal sample | host: Bos grunniens | place: China: Xizang | collected 2019 | reverse complement strand
GGATTGCTTGAAAAAATCACGGGTAAATAGTTATATATTTTTTTCACCTATTTCAAAGCCACCAGAAATTATTAGTTGCAAAAAGTTGTTAAAAGTATATAATAGTTGTATAAATAAATGTTTTATATAGTTAAGAACTACAAATGCGATACGAAACAAAAAAGGCAATTTTAGAAGCTTATGGAAAGGCTTGAAAGAACGTAAGACGGCTTGATAAGGCTATTCAGAGAGGATTCATAGTAGAAAGGAATGGCATGTATGCATTCAGCAGCGAGTACAACAAAGTTGACATAAGTTGATTAAAGGAGGAGAATGAACGCTTAAGAAAGGAGTTAGAGGGGTTAAGAAAAAATGGTTGAGAAGATTTAATAGACCACTTAAAATTTTTTTATGAAATGGATTTAGCGAGAAAGGCTGCAATGGAAGAAGTGATACAATGAATCTTCAATAAGAATCAGAGTGCATGATGGGATGCTGCTGTAGAGAGTGCTAACAAGTTTATGAAGTTTGAGCCTAATTCAGACGAAGATAGTGAGTTGGAGTACGTAGGGGGTCTATTATCTTAGGGACGTTAAATAAAAAATCTCTTGAAAAAAATTTTTATTTATATATGTAGATGAATGTAAGATGTTTTGTATAAAACATCGGGTAGCCTAAATATGTGGGCATATTTACATATCTAATGTAAATATAAAATTTACATTATAATATATTAAACAAATGCCAAAATGAGTTTATACCAAAAGGTACATCACTTGGGACATGAACAAGAAGAGTGTAAAGAATAATGATGCGACAAAGATAACAGCAGCCCAGATAGATGTATTCCTAGAAGCGATAGAGAATGATTACACTATCAAAGAAGCATGTGCACAGGCACACTTCACTACACAGACGTATTATAATTATATGAACAGTGATGAAGATTTCAAAATGAGAGTAGAATGGGCTAGGACAAAGTTAATTAGAGATGCTAAGGATAAGGTACATGAGTGAGTACTTAAAGATAAAGATGGAGAGTTCTCACTTAAAGTATTAAAGGCTAGATGTCCTGAACAATACAACACTCAAAGGATAGAGACTAAAGCAGAGGTTAAGGCAGAGGTAGAGCATAAGGATGTTGATGCTATGCTTATAGATTATTATGAAGAGTAGTTTTACTTCTTAGACCGACTCAGATGGAGGAAGTAAAAAAGGCGAAGAATGAGACGATAAAAAAGCCATTGACGCTTAAACATATAATGGAGATAGAGGAGAATAAACTCACAGAGGAGGATATCAATTTTGATTGATTAAGTTTTGAGCAGAAGTTAATTAAATGGAGAGAGAATGTGGGTAAGAGTGTTAAGGACAGACAAGAGTATATCGCACAAGTCCAGCAGAATAATAAGGAGAAGAGATTAGAATTACTTAAATATACAAGTGATGAGGGTTGGGTCACAATTATCAGAAAATGTAAGGAAGACCCAATCTTTTTCTTTAATATGTTTTTATGGACATATAATCCTAGACTAGATAAACCACATATACCATTCATTACCTATCCTTATCAAGATGATTTCATTAAACAGATAATAGAAGCAGTAGAGACAGGGATAGATGTACGGGTAGAGAAGAGTAGAGATATGGGATTGAGTTGGACTATGTTATGAATTTTTTTATGGTGATTTCTTTTTAAAGAGCGAAGTGTTCTTTTAGGAAGTTATAAAGAGGATTATGTAGATGCACAAGGTAATATGGACTCAGCGTTTGAGAGACTTAGATATATGATTAAGAGATTACCTAAACAACTTAAACCTAAGGATATGTTAAGTAAATATATGAACATATCAGCACCATGATGTTGAGAGATATCTGGGGATGTATGAGTTAATTTCTGAACATGAGGACGTAGAAAGGTAGTATTTATGGATGAGTTTGCATTACGACCTAGAGATGAGACAGCATTACAGAAGACAAAGGATGTTACAGAGTGTAGAATATTCTGATGAACACCTAATTGAACAAGTAATGTGTATGGAAAGGTAATGACCAACCATAAATCATACAGACATCTCTTAAACAAGAAGATAAGATTACCATGGAGATTACATCCATTAAAGACTAATGTATGGTATGAGTTTCAGAAGATGACAAGAACAGCTACAGACTTAGCACAGGAAGTAGATATCTCTTATGAGACATCAGTAGTAAATGCAGTTTATCCTTTATTCTTACAGATGGCAACAAAAGGAACTTATGTATATGATGTAAACAGACACACTTACTGAAGTTGGGACTTTGGTAGAGATAGTATAGCTTTTTGTTTATGGCAAAAAGATTTCCAGACATGAAATGTTTTCCTTATTAAATCTTTTAGAAGAGTTAACTGGAACATTAAAGACTTTGCCTGACTAGTTTTGTGAAAGCCTTATGCCTGAAACAGTTGGGTATATGATGAAAGAGACTTTAAGATTATGAAGTTCATGCAGTTAGTTAGGTTTCATGACCATTTCTGAGACCCATATAACTCAGATAGTAGAACAGTTGTTAGTGATGATAGCATCAGGAAAGCTTTGAGTGAGATGTGAATAAACCTAACCACTAATAGAAAGAGTACTCTAAGAGAAAGGATAACTAAAACCCAACTATGAATGAATAGATTATTCTACGATAAAGATAATTACGAACGGGAACAGAGTATAATCCAGTCCCATTATCCACAGAAATCTGAGAATAGAGAACTAACCACAGAACAAAGACAGCCAGTCCATGATGAGAACTCACACTTTAGAACCTGTACAGAATACTTCTTTGATAATGAACCACTTGTTAGTTGAGATGATTGAGGTATAGTAGTGAACAATAGACTGTATTCATAGTCTTGACATAACATTATATATCATTATAATATTAATCCACAAAATAATTACCAAAAAAAGACTACCACTAGAGTAGTCTTTTTCTTTTAGCTCAAGTATGAGCTGGCTAAGTAAAAGTTCTTACTAAGATGATGGAATTGCAACCTTTACCCAGTCGCTGTCGTCTTCACTATAAGTGTAAACGCATCCATCAGCTTCTACTAGACAAAGTTGTCCAGCTTCTCATGTAGCAGGTAAATCAGTAGTTTCTGCTACATCTGGTAGCCATACCATGTCTCCTAGTCAAGCGATTGTAGCAACAAGTGCATTTAATCTCTTTAACTGTTCATGGCTAAAAGCTTCTCTTACAGGTGCTGTCATTGTACCAATACTTTATAAAGTAAAAGTTATTCGGTCTAACTGAGATATAATTATATGTATATAAAATGCAAATGTTTTTTATTTAAAGAAAAACACAGATTTCTCTGTGTCTTTCATAGTTAGTTTCAAGGTTTTATGTGTATATACTAACACCATTATTAATCTGTATATAATTACTTTCAAGGTTGAGCATCTAGTCTTGCCCTCAAAACCCTTGTATATACAGCTTTAAATTTTTTAATTTTGCAATTCAAAACATTGCACAAATTGTAATTTGTGTAGTATATACTTGGGAGAGGAAGACAAGCACCACTCAGCTGATAGTGGCTACTAGATATGATTTACTTTTCAAGTATATCGCATCTCAGTGGCTCGCTCTAAACTAGACCCTTGACAACTAGCCTAGACAATGGGTTTAATCATTGCTCGTTATGTAATATAATGATTTTTTTTTAAAAATCAAGAGAAAATTTAAACATATTTTAATAGCTGTTCATCTATGTCTTTTATCTTCTTTCTATGCTTCTCATTCATATAATGTAATATAGCTCTATAGTTATCATCATTAGTTATATGCCATAGTTTAGAGTTCTGTTCTATTGCTACAAGCAAAGCAGACTTAAACTCATTAAGTCTTTTTACTTCTTCATAGTTATCTTCCTTAACTAGAGTGTATATATAGAAGTATCAACCATAATTAGTTATGTATCAGAATTTATTTTTGATTCCATATACATTATATTTTCTTCAGTAATAACTATCCTTTATACTTCTTTGTCCATCTTCCTTAATTGCATCTACAGAGTGTCAGTTAGTCTTTGTTCAGAAATCTGTTCAGTCTATCATTCAATCACTTCTATCTTTATTATATTCTGTAGTAGGACAATAGTTTCAGTCTATAGTATATAACATATCCAAAGCATCTTCTAACACTTCATCATCATATTTAGATATACGATAAGAAGCTATCTTACCATACTTCTTAGATAACTCTGAATTATTATACCAATCTCTAACTAAATCAACTGCACATCTTACATACCATCATTGTCCTTTAGTTCTCATAGGAATATACTTAGGGTTCTGATAAGATAATTCATCTACTTCTCTTAACTCTTTTTCTGAGAACTTATAATCTATAAGGTCAGATAGCATTCACATTGCAGCAAAGATAGTACAGCTAACCTCACTCCATTTGTTAGCTTGGTTGTACTCAAACCTAACTTCATTTTTCTTAAATAGCTTAGGCAACAAATCAGAATCTCAATTACATAATTGATAGTCTGTATCTTTTTCTCAGATACCTAAACATCATAGCTTCTCTTCCATTGTTATTCTTTAGAAGATAAAAGTTTTACTATGCCATCAAAATCTAAAATCTCATCTCCATCTCACTTATTTATTATAGCAGTAGGAATTGATGTAATCTCAAATCAACTATCAGCATACTTCATAGCAACAAAGTTATATCAATTCTCACTACACCACTTCTCTACGTGTGGTCTTAGTTGATGACATTTAGAACAATCTTCACCATAAACATAAGTTAGTTCTTTCATTTTATTTTAGATTAGGGAATAAACCATCTTCAGTATCTAAAACTCTTTGTACTTCACTCTTAATAAATCCACTATGTGTTTTAGGAACATAATAATTATTTATATATCTATCTAGTACATCCATCAAATCTGCCTTAAAATTATCTGTTAATATCTTCTCATTCATTAAAAGAACTCTACATATCGCTTCAACGGTAGTATCATTACCACACCAACTATGCCACCTTGTATGGTCTTTTACTTCCATCTTAATCAGATTTTCTTTTGTTGTTAATCAACCCTTACTAGATGGAACTCAGTGGTGGAAGTTATATTCCTTTTCCATATTTATTCCTATAAGCTAAAATGATTTTATTCATCTTCTTTTTAGTCCATAGCTTGCTTATCTTATACGATATCTTATACAACAAATAATCTAAGAAATCTATCATATACTATTTTTTAGATAAAAGCCTAGACATAACAAGAGCCTCTCTAGCATCATCTTCATTTCGGTATAACTTAGCATTCTTAAATCATGATTTCCATTCTTTTCATGTTCGGTATTCTGATTTGTTATTGGCTCTAAAATCTAGTTCGTTCTCATCAAACCTGAGGAGAACATAATCATCTTTGTATTTGTGTATTTGTTCTTTCATAGTTTTATATTTAAGAGATAAAATTATTTCATATTCTGTAATAATCTTTCTAGCATCTCTCTCATATATTGAATATCTTTCTTAATCTCAGCAATCTCTACATCCAAATGAAATCACTGAATTTCTTTAACGTCTTTCTCTATCTGGTTTACCTTAGAGTTTAACTTAGTCCATGCTACTGCTATCCCAACAACAGAGACAACGATACTAATTAAAGTTTGTGGACTAAAGATGTAGTTTAATCGTCACTCCATTATATCTTAGAGTTAGAATCTAAATCTTTAACGATACTATCAGGATAATCTTTTTCTTTTTTATCCTTGAAGTAGAAGTTAGTAATAGTCATAGCAATACTAAGGAAGGCTACGATTACTCATGTCTTGTCTTCCATGTCTGAAAATACATAGTATCCTGTGAATATACATAAGCATATAATCACAATAAGGAATACTATCTTTGTAACAGACATTCTTTCTAAAAAAGTTTTCATATGCTATATATTAAGATATAAACTGGGATTTCTCTAAAAAAGATATATCCCCTTAAACTTCATATATATATTTATAAATAGAATTCAATATATTTTATAAAAAATCTCTTGATTTTATAAAAAAACTATATATATAGCATAATAGTGTAAACTATTTTAAATATATTTTCTACATATGAAAGACTTTGCAAGAAGTGATTATGAGAAAGTTAAGGCACAAGTGCTTAGGGAATTCTGAGCATCTGAAGCAGCAACATCTCAAAAAAGAAATCAGTTCAGAGAAAGGTCTTGGTTATACCAAACTGTAGCAGAAGATGAAAAGGTAAAAGTAAATCTTATTAGAAGTTTAACAAATTCTTTATTAGCACTCTATTATCAAGACAAACTACAAGTTAAATGGTCAAGTAGAGACTTGTATCATTTTATTGAAGCAAGGAATTTCCAATCAGTATGTGAATATGATTATGATAATCTTGATATGGAGGTTGAAGATTATGTTAATCAGAAAAATAAATTCCTAAAATGAGTATGAATTAGAGTGTTAACAGGATGGGATGATGAGAAGAAGAATCCTACATATCAGGTGGTAGACCCACTATCATGGTATCCAGACCCTAGAGGACATACACATATAAAGAACTTTGATTACATGTGATTTGAAACAAAGATGCCTGTTGATGTAGTAAAGAGTATGCAGAAGCAAGGTATCTGGAGAAAGGTTGATATTCAACCAGGATTAACTCCACAGCAAGAACAACAACTCCAGGATAAATGAAATCCTAGATATGTAAATGAAAAGACGGCAGTAGAAAAAGATACAACAATCTATACACATTATACTATGTATGAGTGAAAGCCTATACAGGTTATAATGTATAAGAGGGATGCTATCTTAGATATGAAATATGTACAACCTATCTTAAAGTGAGATAAACTAATAGACTGTAATGTTAAGTTTCCCGTAGCATTAAACTACCGAGAGCCACATGATTGAGACCCTTGGGGAATTAATCTATATGATGTTGTAGAAGATAAACAGAAGCTACAAACATTGATGATGAACTTAATCAGAATCCAGGCTATTAAACAAGCTTTAGGATGAAGAGTATTCTTGGATAGAAACATCTATACTAAATCTAAAAAGATACTTAGTCAATGAGTTCTATGACCACAGTATATCCCTGTAGATTGAAATGGTCAGAACATAGGTAATATGTTATTCATTGAGCCAGAAAAATGATTAAGTCCAGATGTATATAACTTCCAGACACAATTAAGCAACCAAGCTGAAAGTGATACATGAATATCTAAACTTACACAATGAGTTGGAGACCCTAACATGTCTACAGCATCTGAAGCTACTATAGCACAAGATAATGCTAATATTAACAAGGTATTATGAAATAAGATAAATGCATGGTGAGAAAAGACATTCTGGCAACTATGGTATATGTTCTATAAATACTTCTTCTCTGTTAAAGATGAGAAGTATGTAGAACTCACTAGATGAATAAGTCCAGCATGAGATGTGTTCACTAGAAAGAATATCATTTGAGGAAATGACCCTAGAATACAGATAGTCAATAAGTGAGACTTAGATAGTCAGAACAGGGCAGACTTAGACAAGTTTGTCCAGTTGTATGCAATGATTATGGCAGACCAAACAGCAAGTCCAGCAGAGAAAAGATTTATGAAGAGAAAGTACATGGCATTATTATGAATGAGCCAAGCAGAGATAGAAGAATGATGCCAATACACACCAGCTGAGCTTGATGCTAAAGAGCAAGTAATCCTACTTAATAATAATATACCAGTTAAAATCTGAAGTATGGATGAAGACCATTATACATATCTCACAATCTATCAGAGTGCATTGAATACGCCAGCTACTAGAGCTGCTATTGAAATGAGGAAGATGGCATATATACAGAGCTGACAACAAGCTAGAGATATGCAATTAATGTGAGGATTACCATGACAAGCTGGTAATCAATGAATCATGAACTGAGTAACAAACAACATGATTCAGAAAGATAACCAATTAAAGACACAACCATTCTAGGAATGGTAACACAGCCTTTTTAATCTTTAAATAGACCGATATGGAAAACGTTAATGAACTACTAAGCCAGGAGGCTTTAAAAGAATTGCATAATGCTTACACAAAGAATTATGTAGCACACAACATTATTAAGAACTCACAGCAGTTGTTAATAGAGAAAACAAAAGAATGGTTTAAAGAGAATGGGTATGAAGACCCTGATGTTAAACTTGCAACTAATGATGATTTCCTTGATAGAGCTGAGAATGATGAGAAAGCTGCAGAGATGATTAAAACTCAGTACACTACTAGATGGGCTGAGATTAATGAACTCAAATGAGCTTTAATAAAAGCTGATGTTGAGATACAATCTAGTATAGATTGATTAAAATTTGTTTTAGACCTTATTAAATAATTACCATGGCTAAAAAGAAAAATGTTCCTGTAGAGGAAGTAAAAGAGGAAGTAAAAGAAGTAGTGGAAGAAATAGAAGTAGAAATTGATGAGAAAGACCAGTTAGATTCGTTAAAGAAAAAAATCTGTGAGTTCTACGGAATTCAAGATGAAGAATTGTTCAACCCAGAATGCGACCTTTCAAAATACTGATTAAAGAAATGAGAAGAAGAGGTATTACTTAAATGGGTTGCAGAAAACAAAAAAGTACATGCAGGTGATGTTGTATTTGATATCTATACAACTAACAGAGAAGCATGAGCAATCATTGCTAAGTATGGTTTATCTCCTAAGGATGTAGCAGAAGATAATCTCTGAGAACTAAATCCAGAAGAGAAAGAAATCATAGTAGCATATTACAACGATTTGATATCAAAGCTTTAATTCTTAATTAGACCGACATGGATTGATTACAATCAACAGAGTGAACTAAAGCGATAGTCGCTGAGAATGACATGAGGAATAGGATTAGACAATCCTGTATCCAATGGTGAATCAAGCCTATAGATATCACACCACAGCTACTTAGAGAGAAGTGAGTGTTAGATACTCAAAAGGTGATGGAAGTAGTGGTTAAGTTAATATGTGAATACTATGGTGTTAACATGTGGGAGTTATCAGGGAACAGTAAAGAGTTCTTAATGAACAAATACTGAATTCCAGAAGATAAACTAAACACATTGTATACTAATGGAAACATAGCCTTAGCTTATAGTGAGTTTGTAAAACATAACTATGGAGATAAGGAACAGCCAGCAGATGTACAATTAGACCCATTACCAACTACTACAACTGTTGTTGACTTACCAGAAGAAAAAGTTAAACAAGAAGAGGATAGGATGATGAGAGCGTGAATAGATAATCTAAAACAGATGCTTGCTACAGAGACCGACCCTGATAAAAAGGAATTATACGAAGCACAAATAAAGGTTTTAGAACTTAAACTAAAGAATGGAAACGCTTGATAAACAACTATACGACCTTACTAGAAGTAAGTATTGGAAAGTGTTATCGGAATATCTAAAAGCAAATAAAGCCATCATTGAGGAACACCTGTTCAATTCAAAGAGCTGATATATAGAGAAGCCTACGAACTGAGCAGTTGTCCTCATAAAGATGAGGGAAGTTTACCAGAAGATATTAGACCTACCTGAGACACTACAATGATTAGCAGAAGATGAGACTGCTAGTGATAAACTATTAGAGACCGTTAAAGATATCATCAAGGACATTAGTTAATGTCAGAAAAGATATGAGTTAGCTTATATACAGATGGTGTGGTGGTCGGTCTCCATGCCATCTCTATACAGGTTAGCGACGGCTAATCTTGGTGGATTGCAATTCCACATAATAAAATTGCACGTCAGAGATGACACATTTATCTATAATCAATTCAAAATGACCGAACAGACCGATTACAGCTCAATGCCTTTAGATGAGCTAGAGAAGATGGTGGCTGGCATACCAACAAGCCAGATGGATACAGAAAACCCTGAACCAGAGGAACAGAAAGAAGAGGAGGCAAGTACGGAGACAACATCTGACACTCCTAATCAAGAAGAACCAAAGGTAAAGGATAAACCAGAGGAGAAAGGTGAGCCAGCAGGCGAATGAAAAGAGCCAGAAAAAAAGACACCAGAATCTATTAAAAAGCTTTTACATCAAAGGAGTGAACTAAGGCAGGATAATGACAGACTTAGAGCTGAATTAGACCAAGCCAATGAGCAATTAAGGAAGCTTCGTTCATGAGAGTTGGATTCAGAATTTAAGGGTTCTGATTGAGAGCTTGATTTGGAGAAAAAGGAAGAGGCTATTCAAGATGCATCATTCAACAGTAAACTGATTGAAAGAGAGCTAAACAATTCTACTAGAGCTATAGATAGCAATAGAGAATTAGAGATGGCTAAATTCTTAATTGATAATCCAGACCTTGCAGATGTCAAAGATGAGCTAATGTCTTATGCAAATGCACACAAAGACTTGGACATTGAAGATATCAAATATCTTGTATTAAGCAAGATAGACCCAACAAGACTATTGGATGAGCAAACTAAAAACAAACTTAGTGGTAACTATTCAATCCCTGGTAAATCCTATGATTGAAAGGAGGACACTAAGGATGAAGACCCTAAGAAAATGTCTTTAGATAAATTGCAAAAGAAAGTAGAAGAGTTGGGATTACTTTAATTTAATAACCAACTTTTAACAATGGCTTTAACTATTACACAAACTTCAAACATCAACGCAAGTTGACAATTACTTCAAGTATGGTTAGATAGAACTGTACTAGAAAACTTTGAACCTAACTTAAGGTTCTATGACATGTGAGAAAAACCAGCACGACCTGCAGGTTATAACACATTAGCTTGGACAAGATGTAACAAATTAACTGTTAGTCCTGCTTCTGCATCATTAACTGAATGAGTTACACCAGACGACACTGCTATTACATTTACAACTATCTCTTTGACTGCTAACCAATATGGTATGTATGCAATCATATCAGATATTCTTGAAGATGTATCACCAGTTCCTATGGTATCTAACGCACTGAAAGTTATCGGACAGAACATGGCACGTATCATTGACCAAGTAATCCAGGGAGTTCTTTCAGCTGGAACAAATGTTATCTACGCTGGAGACGCTACAACAAGAGCATCTATTGATGCATCAGACCTTATGACAGCTACTACATTGGCTAAAGCTAATGCTTTCTTGTCAACTAAAGCTGCACCTGTATTCTGAGATGGATACATTGCTTGTATGCATCCAAATGTAATCTTTGATTTACAGACTGGAACTTCTACATGAGCATTCATGGATTTGTCTAAATATACTGAAGCTGGTAGAGCACAATTAGTAAAAGGTGAAATCGGAAAAATCTTCAACGTAAGAGTTGTAAGTTCTCCATTCATCCAAACATTTGCTTCTACAGTTACTGTATATCCTACATACGTAATGTGAAAAGGTGCTTACGGAGTTGCTGATTTACAAGGATTAAGAAGCTACATGGTAGGTGATGGTGCTTCTAAATCAGACCCATTGGCACAAAGAAGATATGTTTGAGCTAAAGTTGCATTCAACGCAATCATCTTACAGCAAGATGCATTGGTTAGAATTGAATCAGCTTCAAGCTTATCATACTCTTGGTAGTATAAGAGGGACACTTAGTTGTGTCCCCTTTTATGATATGTCTGTTTAGTGGCAGATGTATCATAAAAGAAAAAGATTTTACTTTAAACATCAAACAATGGCAAAAGCAATATGAAGTTATATATCAGACTGGATGAATGATAATGCTAGAAATGCAACAGACTTAGATGCAAATGTAGCATTAGTATGGTTCAACAGACGCTATCATGAAATAGAATGAAAGATAGCAACATTCATTATGGATAATTATTTTGATGAGTATATGGACATGAATCTTGTAGCGAATCAGGCTGTATATGATTTACCTACATGAGATAGTGGATGAAGCACATTACCAGATTATCCAGAACTAAGAAAGCTATTAGAGTTATCTATTGATTATAACGATAATGGTAAGTTTGTTAAAGCTGATGAATTACCAGACTGAGATTTATTACAACCATTAGAGTTTTATTCTAAGCATGCTTCTAAGTGGAAGCCTTATTTCAAGTTTGAATGAAAGAGCAAAATAAGATTATATCCTACTCCTACAGAAGATGTTATATGATGATTGCGTATTAGATATGCTGCTAATACACCAGATGTATCTGCAACAGATACTGAAGATGACTTAACAATCCCTTGGCAGTATATTTATGTTATCTTAATGTGAATGAGTTGGGATAATGCTAAAGCTATAAATGATATTAAAAATGTTAAGATGTATAAACAAGATTATTATCAAGCTATGAATGAGATGTTGGCTGAAATGTCAGATAGATATATTCAACCAACAACTTATCATACACCTAATTTAAGATGATTAATGAACTAACCCATGGTAAAACTTAAACAATACCTAGAGAACAGTTGGTATAGATGAGCATCACAAGATAGGCAAACATGATATGCTGCACAGTTTCAGTATTGAGAAAATGTAAACATTAGAGATATGAAAAATTGAGTTTGTTTATCATGATGAGCTACAGACTTAAATAAGAAATTTAACTGACCTTTCTCTTTCTTTATATTCCAATGAAATCTATATTTTGTATGTGCTGATTGAAAAATTTATGATGAAGATTGAACGCTTAAATGTAATACATGAGTATCACATTCTACAAAATGAAAATTAGTCGCACCTAAATGAATAGAGTTTTGAAATGATGTTTATATAGTTTGACCATGAGGAATAATAAGAGTAGATAAAGATTGGAATTCAACAGACTTAACACCAACATTCCCAGTATATGAATGATATGGATTTAGATGAGTATGAGGATGTGTTCTAAATTATGCTAACACATATTTATTGATATGAGATTCCAATGTAGTATGGAAGATGGATACTACATTATGAACTCCAACATTTACTGGTATTAGATATTTTGAATCTTCATATAAAGTATATTGAATAACGCAAGAATGAAACTATCTAAAGATATATACATCTAATGGAGTAAATACAAAGATACACTATGCTAAAGGAACATTTGATGTTGAATATACAGGTCTTGTACAGACTGTATCATTTATTGGTTTAGCTTTAACTCCATGATGTGTATGTTCTGACCAAGGTACAGACTATGCAGTATTCTCATTTTCTCTATGAGAACTAAAACTAGCGAAAATATCTTGATATAACAAAACAGATATTAGATGGACACAGACTTGGGACTGAGAAAGAATATTTACATGTTATACGCCATATATAGTTGCATGTGATTGAGTTGTATTTGCTGCAACAGATGAATGAATCTGGACTTTCACAGAATATAATGGATGGTTATGGTGATGATGTGTAGAGTTTAAAGAGCCAAGACCAATATCAAGCCTATTTAGATTTTGAGAAAGATTATATACATGTATATGAGATGATGTTATCTGATATACATTACGCTATTATGATTTAAGCTTCCATCCTGCAACATATCAATCTGAATGATTTATAATTGGTAGAGTATTTGATTGAGGTTGTGCTTGATTATTTAAGAAAAATGACCAAGCTACAATTACATATAACATGCCAGAATGAACAAGCATGGAACTTAGTTATAGATATGATAGAAGTTCTTTTGGATATGATAAATCAAACTTCTCTTCTATCAAGAAATTAACAGACACAAATGAATGCTATGATATAGTAGTTCCTACTACACCACAACCAGATAGACAATCATGATTACTTGAGAAAGAAGATTGAGATTTAATCTTATTAGAGAATTGAAATTGAATACAATTAGAAGATTTGATGGTATGTCCATTTAATAAAACATGGAATTTACTGGAATATAGATTTGATTTAAGTACAACTGATAACAAGAAGACACCTATTTTATTTGAGCATAGCCTAACATATTATGACTACATGAGAAAATATAGATAATATAGAATATGGTGAAAATGTTACAGTCACTAGTGATGTTGCTTTTGAGAGAGTAACAAATGATGAAAGTTTTTCTGAAGAGAGAAATTGAGGTTATTTACAGCAAAATACATCATGACTTGTACAGGAAATCCCTAATATATCTTTCCTAGATATATGAGATACATTCCTAGAGACAAAAAAAACATTAGCTGATAAGGGTTGATATGTATTAATAGTGTGAAAAAGTGGTAGGAGTATAGAAGCCGTACCATATAGTGAATTACAAAATCTTTAAATCCTTTATATAATAAATAATTATAAATGGCAGTAACACAACAACAATTTATGGATATTTATCAATCATTATCCCCTGAAAAACAGGCTAACGCATATAATATTGTAGATGACCAACAGAGACAGTGGATAGATGAATATAAATCATCCCAAAACAATATAAATCCTGATACATGAAAGAACCTAGGTACTTGGAATTACTGAGATACAAGTGCTGATAGGCAACAGGAAATAGTAAATAATCTTAATGAGGCTTATAAGCAAGACCCTAGTAAGTTTCAAGATTGGAATACCTTTTCTCAGAACTTCAATTATGACTATGCTTGAAGAAGCGACAAAGAAAGAGAGACCATGAAAAACTGGTATGAATATACAACATGACAGAAAGGAGTAGATTATAATGATGTTAGCAATACAGATTATTTTCTTTCTCAGCTTATAGGTTGACAAACTGTATGAGGAACATGAGCGGCAGTTACTTCAGCATATAATAGATATAAGAACTATCAGTCTTTATCAGGAATGACACCTGAACAGATTGCTAGTGCTGTATCTTCAGATAGTATTAATGCAGTAGGTCAGAGTATGATAGACCTTAAAAACTATTCACCTGCATTATATGCACAAGTACAGTCAATCCTACAAAATCAAACAGAAGTAGATGATATTAACTCAGTAGGAACTGGTATCTATGATTGATTAACTAAATCTGAAACAAATAGCAACTACACTAAATATAATTTCACAGATGAATACGCAAAGAATGCTAGTGTTATTAAACAATATAATGAAAGCCTATACAAGAAGATAGAATGATTAGGTGGAGATACTGCAGCTTATGTATCTATAGTTGCTAGTATGCTACAAAATCCACTAATCCAAGCTAACAAAGATGAGATAGAAAACATAGAATGAGAGATAAACAAAATCCAGAATAATATCTGGACTATATCAGATACTGCTAGAGAAAGATTATGAAGTGAAGCACCAGAAGATTTGGTTAGTGCTTATATTTCTCAGCAAACAAAACAACTCCAAAACCAATTAAGAACTGCACAGAATAGTTTATTAGTAGCACAATGAAAACTAGATAATCAATTATCAGAAGTAGATACTCTTATAGATGCTATCAATCAATGACTTAAGACTTATTGAGATACTTGAACTTCTTGATGAAGTAGTTATCAATATGTAAGTGGAAGTAAATACCAAGATGCTTGATACTTTGATAAATCCACAGGACAATTCTATAAAATCTGAGAAACACCAGACACGCATGATTATCAATCATCAGACCCTACAAGATTACAAGAGATAGCAGATAATCTAGTAGATATAGCTAATTCTAAGGACGTATATGTATTTAGAGATAGAAGTGCATTCAATGATTACTTCAAATATAATCAAAGAAGTTCTGCACAAAAAGCAGTACTAGATGAGTTCTGGAATAAGAATGCTAGTGTATTACAATGACCAGCACAACAGAGATGGCAAGAGTATCAGAAAGAACAAGCATCAGCTTCTAAATGAAGTTGATGAAGTTGAGGTTGATGATGAGATGAAAATGATAAATGGCAAAAGCTAAAGGCTGCTATTATTAGATGAGATGTCGCATGAAGTTATGAGAAGACATCAATGAAAAGATATTGATTTAACAATGCGTTAAATGAGGAAGAAGTCGCTGTTAAGATGGCACAAATCTGTACACCATCAGAATATCAAAGTCTATATAATGCATTATGAGCAACTGCTAGAAAGAAATTTGATGATGAAATATGGAACAGAATAGACAATACTGTTATTGCAAATGCCGACACTATTAAGAAAAGAATGAAAGATGCTTGATGGTCTATTGGATGAAAAGATAGAGACGCTGAAGCAGAAAAACTTGCACAAGAATTATGAATAAACTTTGGTAATATGTGAAAGAACTCAATATTGGATAACTGGAAGAACCTTTAATTTATATTATATATATAAATGGCACAATCTGTAACTAAAGTAACTAATCTAAAATCTAATATACAATCAAAAGCACAAGAGGCTGTAACTTCTATGCAACAGAAGACAGCCTCTTCTACTAAAGCTACACAAGAGTGAAGTACGATAACTCCTGAAGTTACAGAAACTCCAAAGGTAGCTGATATGCAGAAGGCAGAGCCAAGTATAACACAATGACTAACTCCTGTGTCACAATGAACTATAAATATAAGTAGTACACCAGATGTAACAGACTTATTATGAGCAAAGACAATAAGCTTAAAGAAAGCTGAAACAGAACCAAACCTACTATGAGAAGGCACACAAGTAGATACTCCTAAAGATGTTTCATCATTAGTAGGGATGTATGATAGTTTACCTGATGCTGTTAAATGAGCAGTGTGAGATGCTATAAAAGAGAATGGATTAAATATATTTAAAACAATATTCAATGTAGCTGTACAAGAAACTCCAGTAGTAAAAGAAATAAATAATTTATTTGAATCTGCATCAATAGATGCATGAAGAACTATTATAAGTACGGTACAATGATACTTAAATAAAGCATATTTTAATAATAAAGTATTGCCAGATAATCTTATATTACGTACTACAATACCATGATATGATATTCTAAATACAGCATTAAGTAATACAAATTATTGAAAGACAATAAAAGAACAAAGAGATAATGTATTTGAAGCTATATTTGATAAAACAGAAGAATTAGACCAACGACTAGCACACAGATATTGATATAAAGAAGCGAAGAAAACAGCAGATAAATGGTCAGAGCAATGAAAATGAATAATGGATGCTATTGACGAATGAAACTGGGACGTTGTTGCTACTAGGGTATGAGAAACATTTTGACAGATGATTCCTACATTAATTGCCGTTATGGCAACTAAAGACCCTAAGGTGTGAGCAACAATGATTTTTGGTAATGTATTCTGAGATTCTTATAAAAGGTCAATAGTAGAAATAAATAATAATCCTGAGTTTGACAATCTAACTCCTTCCCAAAAGGATGACTTAGCAACATTAATGGCAATGGCAGAAGCATGAATAGAGGCGGCATGAGATGTATTAGAACTTGCACCATTCATGAAATGAAAGAATTTCTCTATTGCTAACATGTTATGACTAAAAAATGTAATATTAAGCACAGTAGCCAATCTTGAATGATGAGCTATTATTGAATGATGAGAAGAAGTATTAACTGAGATATTACAGAACGTATTTAAGAGAGCATATGGATGAAGTGATAGTGCAACAGCTAAAGAGTTATGAGACTTATTCATGGATACATTCCTTATTATGCAATTTGTATGATTGTTATGAGGTGCTAAGTGATGAATAGAAACGCACAGAAGAAATACTGCTGTCAACTTACTATCACATGAAGCTGAAAAATATGAAGACTTTAATGAGTTTGAAGCAACGGCAGAAAGATGAGGAATTACAGATAAAGAACTAATAACAGAAGCATGGGCTAAAGCTAAATGATTAAGCACAGAACAAGGTATTATCTTAAATACAGACCTAGAATCAGTACAAAGACAAGAAGCTGAGACAACTAAATTGTATGAAGAGAAAGATAGTATTGAAACAGAACTTACGGCTCTAAGAGAAAACGCAGAAGAAAATAAATCTCAAATAGAAAAATATGAAACAAGATTACAAGAGATAGACAATAGATTACAAGAGATAGAGAAAAACATAAAAGAGTATATGGAGTTATATTGAGAAGAAGAACTACCAGCACAAAAAGAAATTCAACTACCTAGAGAGGAGTGATGACAAAACTTATCAGAACAAACTATGGTAAGATTAACAGAAGAATGATGATTTGATAAAGAAGCGGCAAAGCAATCTTTTGAGAAATCTATTAATCAAATAATCCAAGAGTGAAAGGATTATAACGAAACCGATTTTGCTAATTATGCTTATTATAATACAGCAACCAATGTAGTAAATACAAACGAAAGAATGCAAATGGTAAATAAGGTAGAAGACCTATTAGGGAAAATGTGAATAAATGTAATATATACAGCAACTCCAGATGAAGATTTATGAGAATGAGTTAGATGATTGTACGAATCAAAAGAAAAGAGAGTTACATATGCTAAAGATGAAAACGATATACCAATCTATTGACATGAAGTTTTCCATGCTGTTATGGATATTATAAAGAACTGAGACATCACAGACAAAAATCTAAAGAAAGAAATGAGAACTATATTAAGAAAAGCTATCAATGAAGTTAAAAAGCAATTCGGTATAGATTGATATAAAATATGAACTGAAGAATATAAGTGGGCAAATATATATGCAGAAGAATGGTTGGCTAATTCTTTCTGAGAGTATCTTGCAGGAAGAGAAATAGCTTGACCTAAATCTTTTGTGCAAAAGATAAAAGATTTCTTTCATAAAATAATAAATCTTTTTAGTGAAGAATGACGTGCAGAGAATGAACTAAGAAGGGCTTTTGATGCTATCGTTGATGGTAAGATTGTAAAAGCAGAATGAGAATTTGGTGCAACTAGTTTGATAGGTCGTGCATGAAGAGTAAATCCTATAGAAGCATCTACAGATATTACACAAGATGCAATGAGAGATATCAATGAAGAAGCATACGATAACCTAGTGAAAGAAAACCAACTCCAAACAGAACAGCAACAAGAGTTATGAGAACATTATGAAGATATAATAGAAGCCTGAAAAGAGTCAGAAAATGATAATAAAATAGAAGAAGTAAGCCATGAAGCTAATACAATAGAAGATGTACAATGAATACAAACAACAGCACAGACAATTAAAGATGCTTTCTGAAAAGATGAAAAGAAGCAGAAGAAAGCCTTTAGTCTAATGAAGACAGAAGCATGACAGGCTTTTAGAGATATGTTTAGTCCTGCTATATCAAGAATATACAACATTTCTCCTAGAGTAGCCTGAAGATTAGTACAGATGGAATGACATAGAGAAATTTATGTTGCTAGATATAGAGAACGTGCTAAGCCATTTGTTGAAGCTGTATCAAAACTTGATAAGAACGCTAAAATAGAAATCAAAAAAGCATTACTAGATTACTGAGCTTTAGCGTCTGAGCAATGAGAAAATATAGAGCAATATAAAAAGGATGAGGTTGCTAAATTAAAAGAAACACTCAATAAGTATGGTATAACTAATGAGATGCTTGATGATGTAATCTGAGTGCTTAATGATTTATGAAACAAATATAAAGATGCGTGATTGTCTATCACTCTAACAGATATGTATTTCCCTAGAACAGTAACAGATTATGAATGATTAAGTCAATACATAGCTGATAGAACATGAGTAGAATGAAAAGAAAGAGAGAATCTATTAAATAGAATATCAAAGATAAGGAGAAATGAGGAACTAACAGAAGAGGAGAAAGAGAAGTCAATAAGGCGTTTGTTGACTGTAGACTATCATGAACCATGAACTACATCTAAATACTGAAAGGAGAGAAAATTATGAAAACTAAGTGATTGGTGAGAGTGAATATACCAGTTCTATGCAGACCCTATGGAATCACTAGATAGTTATATTGTTAATATGGAGAATGCGATTCAAAGACAGCTATTCTTATGATGATTACAAGAAGAAGCTTGATTAAAATGAGAGAATGTATCATTCACAGAAATAGTAGAATGATTGGTTGACCAATGACAGATATCTAATGAAGACTTAGAAGAGTTAAAGAAAACCGTATTATCAGTATTAAATAAAAAACCATCTCCTAAAGTTGTAAGAACTCTAAAAGATGCTACATATATAATGACTCTTACAAACTTCTTATCTGCAATTAATCAGCTAGACGACTTATGAATGGCTATCATTAAGAATAAGAATTGACTTAAACATGTAGTAAAAGCTATCTTCAATAAAGCTGGTATTAAATACACAGACTTATGATTAGAGGACTCCTATGAAATGTTTAGATGACAATGAAAGATAACTAACTGGATGTTCAAAAAGTCTTTATTCAGTACATTTGATAGACTAGGTAAGGAATCATTTGTAAATGCAGCATGGGATTCTTTAATCGCACAGGCTAAAAAGAATAAAGACTGAACAGATAGTAGGTCAAGGATAAATCTGAAGAAAAGATTGGAAGATATGTATTGAACTGAAACGATGGAACATATGATGGATAAAATAGATAGTGGTAATTATATGACTAACTGACAGATAGATATAGATATACTACTTGATTTATTATACCAACTATGAAATACACAGCCAATATTTACATCTGCAATGCCAACTGTGTATTTAGATAATCCTTGGATTAGATTATGTTATGCTTTGCAATCATTCACGATTAAGAGAATAGATATGTTAGTACAATGAACTAAACAAGTATACAAGAATAATTGATGATGAGCTTGATGAGCCGTTGTAGCATGAAGTTGGTTAATGTGAGTATCTGCATTCCTAGCAATGTTCTGAGTTGCTATATGAGACACGCAGGATTGGTTAAAAGATGAAGAAGAGGAGACTGTACTATGGAAGTTGATGAATGAATGAATAGATGAAGCTTTAAAAGAGGTATGGAACGAATGAAAATCGTCATGGTTAAAAATATGGAATCTATCACTTTATGATAAGAAGACATATAATCGTGAATGAATGTGGTGATTATTAATGAGTAAAGTTAAACCTCCAATGATATGAATTTGAAAGAACTTTGTAGATGCGATAACTGAGCATAATGCCGATGAGATAACAGACCTAGTACAATATGTACCGCTTATCTGAAAGTTATTATATTACCGATACTTTGATGATATAGCAGAAGCTACTGGAAAATCTGAAAGTTGATTAATCAGAAGAAAAGATGAATGATTAATTAGAAGAGAGTGAGAAGATTGATTGGTTAGAAGAAAGGATGAATGATTGATAAGAAGAAAATAAAAATTCTCTTGATTTTATCAGATAAAATATTATGTAATGAATAAAGGAATAGATATTATGTGATTAATGCCAGAGCGTATAGGCATTAAGGTATGAGATGATATATATGATGTCTTCCAAGAGAACTGAAAATATATCTTAGATATACAACTAAGCAATGGTATTGAAACAGATAATATCTATATCTATGCGAATGATAAACTGTTTGATACTATTGATAGAAGAATCGCATTAAGAGCATGAGATACTTTACATCTTGAATACAGTATAGATGAAGTTTGTTAGATGATGGAATGCTACTTATTGAGAGAAGACCGACACAGTTAATATTATTGTGAACAGAGTTGTAAAGGTTAAGTCAAAGTTAGAATGGTTTTATAAATGAAAATTAGTCCTATGGAACAAATTAAGGAAGTAGATAGAATTAAATTAGTAAGACCTGTAGAATGAGCAGAGACTCATTTAGAAGCTCATGTACAGTTGAACTCTGCTATATCACAATTTTACTGACTTCTTAATAGTTTAATAGCTGAATACAATTTACTTAGCAATAAAGTAAAGGAAGCAGAAGAAAAGAATTTTGCTTCCTTTTCTAAACTAGAAGAGAGTATAGAATGAATAAGAAATTGAACACAACTATTAGTTAATAAAATACAAGAACTAGAAGAAGAAACAAATAAGTGATGAAAGTTTTTTGTTAGAAGCTATGAATGAATAGTAGATACAGAAAAAGAAACAACAGTAGAACTTGATACTATAAATGATTTAGTATGAAACTATCTAGTTAATGTAGTTATTAATGATGTTATACCTAATCAATGAACTATGGCATATTCTTTTCCTAAGACATCTTTAGCCAAATGAGAATATACACCTTGTATAAATCTAAAAGCTAAAGAATGAGAACATGCTGTATTAGAATATAATTTTACTATTATACTAACAGAGGTGTAATGATATATGTTTACATCAAAAATTGAGGAATAATCAAAAAGAGTAAAGACATAGTTAATTGATTAAGCTATGACTCAGTTGAACAAGTAGATTATAAGTTAACAGATAAGCTAATCTATGAGAAAGGAAAGATAGTTAAATATGAGGATTCTGAGTTGTATAAGAAAGACAAATGAATATTATGAGTAGCAGAAGAAAGAGATAAGTTGAAAGATGAACTAAAGAAGAAGACACAAGAGTACGATAGACTATCATGTGACTTCTTAAGGCTAAGAGCACAATTTGATTTACTTCGTAAAAGAAATAATAATGATTAGAACATTCACAATGACTGGTAACGAAATGAAAATAGAAGTTGCTAATCCATGAGTAGCAGATTTAACTAAGGCAAATCTTGATACTAATGGTATTACTGAAGCTTATGGTAGATGACTTAGACCAGAGATTATGTTTAAAGCTTCAGAAAGTAATACAGCACCTATTTACATTGCTGAGAATACTGGAGACACAGCTGATAAGCAGTATCCATTATTCCCAGGAAAAACTTTAACACTAGATTATTCTACATATGTACATGCAATGAATGTATTTTATGTAACATGAACAGCTAGTGATATTTTATCCGTTATCTGCAGATAGATGGCAGTAAGAGAGCATTGAGAGATAAAGTGAATTAAATGAATTAATGTACAGGAGGACTGAGTAACTAAGGTCAGCATTGCTGATACTGTGAACTTTGTCGGTTGATGAACAGTTACAGATGTATGATGAGTTGCTACTATCAATATACCAGAGTGAGTAACTTGGTATAGAGAAGATGTGACAGCAGGTAGTGCAACATATACATTTGTTAATGCACCAGCAACAAGTACATCATTCCTAGTATTCACTGATTCAGGAACATTATTGTTTTCTGGAATAGATTATACTTATGACCCAGATACAGAAACCATAACATTTCTATCATTAGGTGCTAATGAGAAAGCATATATATGGGTAGCACATGCATTAAATCAATGATGATGAATTGGTGATATGGTAAAGGCAGTATATGACCCTAACAATGTACAAAGGAATGTATACGACTATAATAACTTTATCAACACACCTACAATAAATACTAAACTTTTTACATTATCTAGTACATCAGATTTAACTAATGCACAAGCTGCTTATGATTGGTACAGAACATGAAATGCTCCAGTAGTAAGATATGACTGAGGAGATTATCTTGTAGAATTTGCAGATAGTTCTAAAGTTATATTATGTTCTACTGGATACCATAAAGAAACTGAAACAAGTTATAATGGAAGGACTCAGAATAACTTAATATTTAGTTTAAGTTCTAATAGTGTTACTTCTGTTACGACTTCTTATGGTGGTAATTTAACGATGTATTATTTATCTCCAGTAGTAGATTATGCAACACCATACCAACCACAATATCCTGGTTCACCAGCTACTAAAAAATATGTAGATGATAATGTGGCAGATAAAGTAGAATGACCAATATCAAGTACAGACTGAAATATAGTTGTATTTGATTGAGCTACTGGTAAAGTAGTAAAGGATAGCTGATTAAAGATAATGTTATCAAATAATCCTACATGAAGTTTATGTGATGTGTATTATGATAATGGTACGATATACCTTGAAGTAAAACAAGTAAGCAATGTCTTATTAGAGAATTGAGATATTGTTCTATTAGAGAATTCAGATAAACTTTCTCTTGAAAGTTAAAATAGTTTTTAATTATTATTATATTATAAATATGGCAAACACTAAAATCTCACAGTTAACAGCTAATACTAATCCAACATGATTAGAAGAATTAGTATACGCGTATGACAATGGTAATGGGAAAATGACCCTAAATACTATAAAGAGTTTTATATGATGAGCATGAATAACTGAATTAAATGCAGATGCTAACATCTGGGAACTTACAGAATGAATTTATGTGACTACTCATGATTTATATTATACTTCATGAAATAAAGTAGAGACTGGTTCTTTACCAACAACAAAACAAATGATATTTGTTACTGCAGAAAGTACAGGAGAAAAAGCTTTTCTTGTATACAATGTAGGACATTATAGTTCAAATGTATATTCTTTTGCTTGATATTGATATTCAGTATCTTCTACTTCAGGAATATTCTATATGTTAGGTAGTAGAACTTGGGCATTCCAACAATATGAACCATATCCAATGAGTAGTATTAATCCTATTGATAACCAACCATTAACACAAGTTGTTAGTAATATTAGTTGAGCAAATGAATTATCAATATCTTCTAGCAATCCTCCATATCCATGAGTAACTTATACAATATATGTAGAATCTGTATCAAGCTCGTATACTGTAAGTTTGTGAACATGAGTAACTAATCCATTTAATATAACACTTCCATCAAATTCTAATAAAAAGTGTTTAATAACTGTTCTTATAACGAGTTCAACTACTGGTATAGTTACTGGATGCACTATTGAAAGCTAATAAATTTTATAAGATAACAAACTTATATAATGGCAACTAAAGTAAAACCAAGTAGACTACAAATAACTGGTACACCACAGGCATGAAATGTGCCTGTGTATGTAGACCAGGATACTTTCCAACGATGAGCTTGATGATGAGGTGGTTGAGATGTAAAAGTTTTTAAGCTTCAATGAACTACAGACTATACTACAGCAGATGATGCTAGAGATGCTTATATGTTATGAGAGCCAGTAATAGTTATGTTAGGTACTGATGCTTTTAGATTTACATCTGGTACTGTATTGTATTGAGATATACCTACGGTATTCTCTGCTTCATGAATTACCATAAAGATGATGGTACTAACTCTTGACTGAAACAATAAAGTTACCAACATACAAGTAACTAATATGAGTTTTAGTTGACCTACAGTAGTAGATAACTTAACAACACAATCAGCTACATCAGCATTATCAGCAAATCAAGGTAAAGTATTAAATGATAAGATATCTGATTTATTCTGATTAGGTAAGTTCTTATCTACTTGGGATGCTACAACAGGACAGCCAGATAGCTTTCCTCTACAAACTCCTTATACTTATACAACTTGAGATTATTATTTAGTTAGTACAATTAGTTCTGCTACTCCTCCAGTAAATTATAAACCATCTGGAAGTTCTTATACTTGAACTGCATCTAGTACAACAGAGAGTGAAGAATTAGCAGTATGAGATATATATATTTATGATGGAACTAATTGGTTATTACAATTAAACCACTGAAAAACTATTAGCTTTTCTGAAATAGCTTGAAATGCCACAGATAATACTTCATTAAGTAATGCTTTAGCAACTAAAGCAGATGATAATGCAGTAGTTAAATTGACTGGCGACCAAACAATAGCTTGAACTAAAACATTCTCTACGTCTCCAGTAGTGCCTGCAAAGAATACAGATGCGGCTGCTGCTAATACGACAGTAATAGCCACAGAAGCACAAGTAGCAAAAAAGCAAGATGCTCTAACATTGCCAGCTACACCTACTCAATGACATTTAGTTACTTGGTGAGCGGATAATGAAACATTACAAGACTGATGAGCAGTACCTACTTGATTTAATCCTTGATGAACAGCAACAACAGGATATGTAGTAACAAAGACTGCTGATGGATATGAGTGGCAAGCACCAACAGGATGACTACAAGTATCTCCTAACTCAACAATAACAGGAATAAAATACATATGGTATGGAACAGAGAGTGATTATGCTAACCTTAGTCAATACTATACAGTAGTACCGGGCGACACGGAATTTCACACTTTCTAAAAAAAGAAAAAATCAGATTTATATTTATGATTAAATAGTAATGTGAGTTTATATCTATACAGAGGAACAGGAGTGGCAACCTTGAGAGAATACTTTGGCTTATTTGCCATTAAAGGAAGATGTACTAGACTATTCTTGAAATTGAAATAACTGAAGCTGAAATCCTAACTCATTTACAGAATGAGTAGCTAATTATAGTGGAAATTCAACAACAATACCATACTCAATAATAAATAGGAACACATATACAGTAAATATATGGGCTAATTCAAACTTTTCTAAACCATCTTCCGACAAATGTTTTCTATGACAACATACATCTTCAGTGTGGTGATTTAATCTTATGTATTATAATAATAACATTATAAAATATAGAACATGAAGTAATAGTTGAAGTGCGGCAGATGTAAACTGAATAGATTATTATACATGATGGCATTTAATAACTGCAGTTTTAAATTCATGAACTATGTATTTATATGTAGATGGTGTTCTACAGGGTACTAATACTTCATGAGGAAGTGCTACAACAACGATGTATATGGGTTATGACAAGTCAAATAATACTGCCTGGAGTTGAAAACTCTCAGAACTAATAGTAGAGAGTGTAGCTTGGACAGCAGAAGAAATACTAGCCTACTACAACCTAACAAAATCAATCTACTGATTATAATCAGATTTATTTCTTTTCATAAAAAGTTATGCCAATAGTAAATGTATTAAAAGAAAAGCCGTTAAAGAATGCTTATATAGGAGAGTACCGAGTACCAGGAGAGAATACTATTGCTTATTATCCACTAACAAGTGAAACTACAGTAAATGATTTAAGCTGAAATAACCGAAATCTGACTAATTATAATGGAGTGGCTTTTGGAACTTATGCAGGAGTTGATTGCTCATATTTTGCTTGAAACAAAATGATTTTGTATAACTCTAGTTTTCCTGCTAGATGAACAAGTAGCTGGACTTTTTCTTGTTGGGTTTATACAACAAGCAATACAAGACAGGCTGTAATAGTATTATGAAATACTGCAGCAACAGTCCTTTTTATAAAATTATATAATTGATATATTGATGGTACTTCAGTTGAGGTATCGCCAAATAATTGGCATAATATAGTATATACAGTATGAAACAATACATTAAAAATGTATATTGATGGAGTTGAACAATATTCTTCATCATCATATACTATAAGCAACACAGCCTCAATATGATTAGGTAGAGCTACATACCAAGACACAGAAAATCTTTATTGATATTTAAGCCAAGTGATAGTAGAGAACCAAGTCCGAACAGCCGAACAAGTGGCTTGATACTACAACCAAACAAAGAGCCAATACTGAATTAGTTAATCAGATTTATTTCTTATCTTTAACCTATGTGATACAAACTAAAGAGAATACTAATCTATCCAGATGGGGTAACAGAGAAGCAAGTGTATCCTAAAGTACTACATATCAGTTCAGATTTAAGATGAGCTACACTAGTAGGATTACAGGCACAGTGATGGGATAATATTTTATATAGAAATGCTAGTTATGTATTAAATGCTAATGGATTAACAAGTAGTTCTACAGACAATGATAGTGCATTCTTATATAAGAATATACCAGACCTAAATTCTAATAATATTATAACAATTAAATTAACAGGTAATATGCCTACTTGATGTTTTATATGAAGTGATATGTCAAATAAGAATGTATTCCCTGATATATATAGTAATTCATTAAGGATGTGATACAAAACTACTACTAATACTTCTCCTTATGTAATCTCATATAATGATAGTACAGCTTTATGAACACAGCCATATTGAGATACAAATTGAAACATAACTTTAACAACTAAAGTAAATCTATCCACTGGAGTAATAGAATATAACTTAACATCTCCAAAAACATTTACATCTACTGCAACATTAACAAGTACACAATTAAATAATGTATTAACTTATAAAAATATATGAGTTAGAACACAGAAATTTACAGGAGGGTCTAATTGATATATATATACAGTAGAGTTAACTGTAAAATAAAAATCAGATTTATTTCCTTTCTTTAACCTATGTCACTAACTCTAACCTTATTTATAGTTCTTATAATACTTCTTATTTACCAGATTAAAGAATAAAATAAAAAGCTGAACTCTATCTGAGAACAGCTTTTTAATATTGTTTAGAATATTTTATACTACGGTAGTACCTAGCAAAAATAAATAAAATAAATCTGATTAAATTTCCCCTAAATCTTTAAGCTCTTGTAGTGTATCTTCTTCCATAAATATATTCTTTCTTTTCTTGTCAGCTTTCTTTCGTTGTCTTTTCATCTCATCTTCTGGAAAAAGATTTCAGTATCATTTACAATGGTCTTTTATCCATTTCTTTAATCTCTTATACTCTCTTTTCCAAAATCAGACTTCATCATTCTCAAAGTGCATACTACATTCACATTCACTTAAATCTGATTTCAGCTTATCGTTCTCTTTAGCGAGTGAGTAGCAACTCTCCATTAGTTCTTCTTTATCTCGGTCGTAGTATTTCTTATACTTACTTAGTTCTTCTTTCAGATTTTCCTTTTTCTCTTTTAGGATAATTATTTCTTCTTCTAATAAATCTATCTTATCATTCAGCTTTTTATTTTCTTTTTCCAACTCACTAATCTTTCTATATTGAATTGCTATTACTTCTTTATCTTCCATTCTCTCCATAGGTAAATAATATAAAAGTCTGATTATCATAATATAATATTTCAACTCAACATTTCTATATTCTCTTTCAGCTTCTTATTTTCTTCTTTTAACTGTTTATATTCTTCTCTATATTTTTTAGCATTCTTCTTATTATTAGCATCCATTATATCTTTATGCTTCTGATAGTATTCCTTAAAATACCCTTTCCTTTTTTGATATTGCTGTTTCCATTCAGCTTTCTTTTCTTCCTTTATAGTCCTTATATACAATTCAATAAGCTCAGCATATAATCTACATAAATCACTATACATAAATGAGAAATCTCCATCTCCTCAATGTTCCCTATACTGACTTTCAAGGTAAGCTATCATTTTCTTTTTAGCCTCTATTTTTTCTTTCAGGTTTTTTATTTCTTTATCTTTGTTTTCCATAGGTATTAGTTAAGTGAATTAAAAAGCTGAATACACTCTTGCTTAGTTGCTCTCGTTTCTCTTTCTGGTTGCATATATAACATTACACATTCTGCTATCACAACACCAATAAACATTCATATAAACAACCAAAATCATCAGTTAAATCCTACTCGGAAGTCAGCTTTCTTTTCTTCCTTTATAGTTTCCATAGGTTATTAAATTAAGTAAATAAATCTGATTACTTCAATATCTCACATAGGAAATCAATAGGTGAGTTAGATATTGATAGTAGCATTAGTAAACTTTCATAATCTGAATACCATTGACATTCAAGTCATATTCATTCAGCTTTAGCTCGTGCTGTATGTAAAACTTTTTGGCATTCTGTGTCTACCTTATCATTATCTACTAGCCACTTGATAAACTCAAAATCTTTAGAGATTATATAAGTCTGATATAGTTTACTGTCTGACTGTGTCATCAATGCTGCTATATTCATGAACTGCTTAATATCTTTTTTCTTACTTTCTAAGTATTCATTTAATAGTTTTGATAATTTTTCCATCTTTACTTTAATATAGAGATTAAAAAGTTTATAGGCTCATCTTGTATAGCAAGTATCATTAAAACCTTCTCATAATCTCATCAAAAGCGAATATAAACATTTCAAGTCTGATTTATTTTTTCAACTTCTTCTATGTCTATCTTATCATTCTCTACTAACCATTTAATAAATCAAAAAGATTTACTGCATATCCATTCTTTATCGCACCTTTCTCAATTTCATCTATGGATACAATTAAATACTTGATTCCAATAGAATGTATAAGTTGATTTATCTTCTTTCTTTAGAAACTCATTCAATAACTCTATAAGTTTTTCCATTCAGATTTCTTTTTTCTCTTTTCCCATTTTTAATAAATTAAGATATAAAAGTCTGATTATAAAATATTGTCATATCTACTAGGCTCTCCATCTTCTAATTCTTCTTTAGTACATTCCATAACACAAACATCTACACTTTCTTTGTTTGTTTCCCATTTGTCCTCAGAAACAATATAGACACTATATGCGTGTCCATCAACCAACATTACAACTTCAGCATTTTGATTTGCTTTTTGTAATTTCTCTATAAGTTCTTTTACTGTCATTTTCTTTTAGTAAATAATATAAAATTCTGATTACTTCAATACATATATTAAAACATCTAAAGGCTTTTCTTTTATCTCTAAGATAGCTTTTAACATTTCTATCTCAGAATATTCGTCTATCTTTCATCAAAATTGGCTAAACAAATTCTCTAATTTATCGTGGTCTATCATACCACTATCAAATAAATGATTTAATAATTTCTCCATAGTTTATATAATTAAAATATAAATTATTTTTTCATTCTTAATACCTTATTCTTAACTCTCTCCTCTTTCAATTCCTGCTCTAGTTCTTCTATTTTCTTTCTTAGCTTAATTCGTTCTCTATCCTTTATTTCTTCTATCTTATCTAAATCATCTTTCAGATTTCTTATTTCTGCTCTTAATAGTTTTGTACTTTTCTCATACTCATCTAATCTTATATACCTCTCTCCTTCATATTCATATATCTTGTGCATCTCTCTAAAGTATAATATAAAAGTCTGATTACTTCTTCTTAGGATACAAATACATATAGTAATTGCTAAAGTAGAATGCTAAAGGTCTACTAACTGACCTTTCAATTATTTCTTCATCTACCAATTTACGACATTCCTTACATCGTAAATCTGATTTTTTTATTTCTTTTCAGCATCTTCTACAAGTATTCATCCTATAATCATTTAATAAGGTAATCCATGCTATTGTCTCTATCCGCTTATCTTCTTTCTCCATAATCTACAAATATTAAGAAATAAATCTGATTCTATCTTCTGATATTGAATGTACTTGGGTTTATAGGTCAGTATATCTTACTCAGACAGGCTACCATGTTTTTCTCCCATGAAGATTCACTTGTAGCATATCTGCTACCGTTATCGTATGGCTCTGTACAACTTCAGGCATTTGATAGACAACCTAAAGTCTGTTTCTTTCATAAATATTTGTTTGTGAGTGTTTGTCCTATCTTCTCTATTCAAGTCTCAAAGAAAGCATATTGGACACGGTCTCACCTATCATTATTCCCAACATTTCAAGGGTTTGTCTTTCCATATCATCTATTCCCTCATGATGTTTCCGACACTGTGATACATAGGACTACTCATTCTTTGATTCAGTAGTGATTTTCTACCTGCCAGAACATACTAGCATCTAATCCATAAATACTAGCAAGGTCTTTGAATGCTTCGTGACTTCAATTTGCTATCATTACAGTAGGCATTTCTTGTTGTGTTCAGTCTTCAGTTAGTTTTCAAGGGTATCGGTCAGCATTTCTACTTTCTTCTGCTCGTTCAATTCGTTCATCTTCATAATCACATTCTGCATTAAGCATTAGGTATCTAAATCAGTCTTCATTCTGTATTCATGATATAATATTTCTCAGTTCTTGTTTGATTTCTTCTTCACAGAATTTATTGTTTGTTGTAATAGCAAATGGGAACTCTGCTTCTGAAGTTCAAGCTGTTTCTGTTTCAGATTCAGATTTTTCTTCTTCATTTACTGCTGCAGCATTCCAGCTCATAGGAAGCAGTATAAGATATAGAGAGATAATCATTCCTACGATAATAAGTAATCACTTATCTCTAAATGTTTTTAATGAATTTAATTTTTGTTGCATGTGCTAAATTAAAGAATAAAAGATTAATCATTTTCCAGTCATTTATAATTGTTCATCATTCATTCATCATTCTCTTTCTCTACGCTATATACTGATATCTTAAATCATCTAACTGAATTGATTGTATTCCACATTCATTTTGCTTTCTCTTTTGCACTTCTATAGAATCAATACTCTTTCTCTGCTACAAACTTTCATATCTCTGACGCTTCAGTTATTGATTTCTTTCTGGATTTCTCTTCCAGAATAGTCTCAGACCTCTTTAGGTTGTATTGTTCCTCAGCTTCTAATGCTAAGGTGGATGCTTTACCAGCAACTACTGCCATATTAAATTCTATCTTACTAAGTTTTACCATATCTTTTCTTGTAGGATTTTCTGAGTTAATAATGGCTGATGCTTCATCCAATAGATTATTCCACTCCATTTGTGTTAACTGGTCTTAATTCCATAAAATCTATAGGTATATATTTCTTTAGTTTCTGAACTTGTGTAACTGGGATACTTCATGTCTTTCTCCAGTTGTTCAATGTTCATTGTGCTATCTTAACTTTCTCACAGAATTGTTTATCTGAATATCAGTTACGTACACAATACATTGTTATTCTAGGTTCAATATCACTAAAGGCATACCTTATTACTACTCATCTTCACATTCACATGATATTGATTGGTTAAGAACTAAAATGGGAGGCTTTCTTCATCATCTGTTTTGTTTGCTTCTTTAATTGTATCTGCTATTGGCATATCATTTACTTTTACTTCAGTTCATTTACTCCAGAAAGCATCTCAATCTTTAACTAACGCATCATTGATAGCAGGTATAATTTCAGATATTACCCATTCATCTAGTTTAGTCTCATCTCTTTTAACTACTTCTCATGTGTCAGGGTCTTTAACTTCTCTTACTCTACTTGTTATCTCTTCTGATACTTCGTATTTAGCCATAGCCTCATTCCACTTAGAGAACGGGTTATCATATTTTTCTCAGTCAATAAGAATAGATACATATTTCTTTTCGTTATATACTCCAGTCTTTAGATTGATATTGTTAATCTTTTTATCTAATCCAGCAGGTACATATAGTTTGAATAAGATATTTCTCATAGTCTTTCCTAACTTCATTCCCCATTTGATAGAATTATTTTCTTCATCTTCTATCTCTAATGTTACATAAGGTCAGAATTGTGTGTCCTTTGCATCTACATGTTTTAAAGTTCATTCAATAAAAGCTCATTGTCAAATACTTTCATTCTCTGTTCAATTCCATTTTAGGATATTGAAATAAGGTGTGTCGTTACCTTTCCCAAAGTTTTCTAGTTTAGCTTTTAAATAGTTTTTAGAACTGTCGTAATTTCATCGTGTCATTTTTTATAAACAATAATAAATAAATAAACAAAGCAGTTTATAGACATGCTTAGGTCTTAACTAAAAGGTAAATTGTCTGATTCAGGATTAAACTTTTTAATATAATCTTCACATTTAATCTTCAAAGCCGTTAAAGTCTTTTCCATATCAAAGTCTTTTTCCTTTTCTGTATCAAACTCTACTTCTATCTCTACCATAGGTTTAATATTTTCATATTGCCTTAAAGCAAATGTTCTAGTTAAACCGCATTTAATAGTTCATTTCATTTTGATTTAGATTAATTAGGTAAAGGTGGTTTATAACCGTTAACGATATCTATCATTTTTTCTGCAACTTGTTTACATTCTGTTAGGTTAGTTACTTTATTATTAGATATCTCCATGTATCATAAGTAATCTTTTCATTCGTATACTTCTTTTCTAACATAAACTCAGAAAGTATTTCTTACTTTATCTTCTATCATTGTAGCTCTACAATGTTTATCTATCTGGCATTCTGATACATTGAATACCATATCACTTTTCTCTTTGTTTAGTTTAAATTTTATCATTTTTATAGTTGGTTAAGATATAAATTCTTTTTCCAGCTGTTCATCTTTCCACTGTTCATACAGTTGGTCTGATAAATCAATCTTTCATGTATCCATAAGATACTGTCCGAACTCTAAACAATCATAACAGAGTTCAGTTGGTCGTTGCTCATCATTAAAGCAATCTAGGTCAATGTTTTGCATTTTGCTATAGGTTAAGTATAAAAGGTCACTCACTGTGACAATAACAGTATAATCATTTTTTATTAAATTGCAAGACTTTTTTTAACTTTTTTTTGTTTTATTTTAATTCTTTTGTAATTCAGTTCTTAACTGTTGTTTTTTATAATCTCTTTCTTCTCCAAGATAAATTTATATCGTTCCATAATATTTTCTTCGTACCAACATTGTGATAGAGATACTAATTGTTTATCGTTAATCATTTCTTCTACCTTTTCTTTACCTAACATATCTATCATCTTTAGGGTATAGACTTTATAATTTCAGGATAGCAATACGTTTTCAGCATAACTTTGTGGGTAACAGTTTTGGATATCGTATCTGTACTTTAATACTCATCTGGATATAAAGTGTCAGCATTGACTTTCAGTCCAAAACATTCTTACTCCAGATGTTATACATTTAACGTATCATTTATCATCTGCATAATAAAGTCTACAGTATTCTGAAAATACTCTATCAGCTAAAGCTTTCCATGTAATCTTGCCTATAGGTTTTCAAGTTTTAGGTCAGTAATATTTTAGGATGTCTTGCCAATCCTCAGCGTTTACTGTATCTAAAGCTTTCTTTGTTTTCCATAAGCTCTTGTATTTAGTTAGGTCTATTTGTTTCATAGGAAATCTATAAGATATAAATTCTTTTCTTCTTTTTCTTCCACTGAGATTAAACAAATCTCAGTGATATCTGCAACATAAACACACTCGTCCAGTAGTTCGTTTAGGTAATCTACCAACTCCCTCTGGGTTCATATAAAGTACTCTCTCATTTTGATATTAATTAAGAATTAAATAATAGCTTGCAAGAATTTAAAGTCTCATCTATCATATACTATCTCATACATTTGTAAATCTCACCATGTTCTATCTTTATATACTGATAGATATGTATTGTCGCAATCTCTTTTATATGTTACTACTGTAAATGCATCGTCTCATACTTTACCACTACCTCTAAGCTGTGATATATCTCTCTCATCTTTTGCTCATTTCTTAAAGTGGTGTAATAATACTACACATACATCCTCATTCAAGCAAAAGCTAACTAGTTTTGCACTGATATCTGCTGTTTGTTCGGTTTCATCTTTTCATTTTCATATAACAAATCCTAGATTATCTATAAAGAACATTCAATATCATTTATCTTTCATCTCTTTCATTGACAATAACAATGCTTCTATATCTGTTTTTTGTCCCACATCTACCATAGTTAAATCTTTTCTAAAACTACGGTAAGCTTGTTCGTATAGTTTTTGCTTTGCATCTCACCAAGTTCACTCATTCAATTCTGATTTTGTTATTCATGCACGTTTAATTGCATATCTACTAGCGATGTTTTCTACTTTATCCTCCAATACATAATAACAAGATTTTGGATTATGTCTAGCCATGAATGTTGCAAATGTTGTTTTTCATGCTCATGTCTCTCATGCTAGTATAATTAACTGTCCTCTTTTCATTTTTCAGATACTATCATCTATCCCTTTATCTCACCAAGTAAAGTCTGGTTTTTGTAATTGTGGTATATCTGATGGATTATATATCATCTTTTCAGTATCTATCCTAGTGATTTTCTTTTCTTCTAATTCTGGATGTCTATTCTTTAGTTCTTTTGCTAACTCTTTTCGGTCAACTAATCCATACCACTTCAACCATTGTATCCATGTAGGTCAACCTTTATCACCACTTCAGATTAAACCATTCCTATCTATCCAACATCATGTAGATTTTCAATTTACGTATATCTGCTCAGTTCATCATGTGTTCTTTTTGAATGAGATTATATCTCAGCTTAACCAACTTGTTCAACTAAACTCTTCTAGCATCATTCTACTATCTAATTCACTTGCTTTTGTCCAGAAATTATCACTCTCATTTAGATAGGTATTTAATTTTATTCTTTGATTTACTCTCCCAGTAGTTGTATCTGTTTGATTTGGAAAAGCATTTAACATTTCTTCTACTCAATACAACTCATAACAACTTAAATCTTCTCTAAATACTTCTAGGATTGGTTCTCATTTCATATGATAGAATCAAGGTATCCTTAAAACTCTAGCTGTGTCTTTACATACTTTAGCATCTCAATTATAATAATTTTTTAATCACCAGTTTCCATTCTCATATTCTTCATCTGTTAATCATTTATCTGCTAAATAGTAAAGATGAAATCAATGTACGCTTTCTACAACTAGAGATGGTTTTAATGGTGCTTTTTGGATAAGCTCTAATTGTTTTTCTTTATCCATATCGTCTATATCACAAATCCAAGTTTGAATTTTCTTTACGCTTTCTCTATTCCTTTTTCCATTCTGCATAGGATTTACACTAAAGTATATTCCATATGGTAATTTTGTTTGTAATATCTCACATTTTTCTAAATTCTCTTTTGTCATAGGTAATATTCTACTTTGTGATTTTTCTTCTTTATCTTTATCATTGAATGTCTGTATAACACATTCCTTTATATTTGGATATACTTCTAGCCACTTTGTAATGTTATTATTCATTTTCTTTGTTGTTAAGATATAAAGATTTTTTATAAAACTGATATTCTCTTTCTTCTTTTTCTGTTCGGTATATATCTTTCCATTCGTTCTCTTTTGTTTTGTTTACTGCATATTCAAATCTAGTTCATGTATCCCCTCTTATCTCTCAAAATCTAACTGTATTCACCTTTCAATATAACTGCTGTATAAATCAGCTAACTGTTTTATATGCTCTATCTCTTTTTGATTGTTTATATTCTGCTCGTTCTAGTACTGCATCAGAATTTCATATCATTTGTACAAGATTTGTATCTTTCTCATATGCTTCTAGTAAATCTTGGGGGGTAGGGGGGGTTCACTCTTTTTTCTTACTACTAGGAGTGTATGTATCTTTCCTCCCCTCACTAGATTGAGTTGTTTGTGTCTCACTCTCTCCCTCACTAGAGAGATTTTCTTTTGTGTTACTTCAAGCATTTATATTTATATTACTTAAAGCATTTGTGTCCATTCAGCCACTTGTTGCTTCAGCCACACCTTGCTCAGAGTAGGTTGTGGATAGATTATAGGTTATACCTAATGTTCTAACCTTTTGTTCGTTTATAAGATAATTTACTCTAACATAGTGTCATACTATTTTACCTAGTTCATCTCTTACGGTTATATCATCTATTAATCATAATTTTTTTAAAACTAATTTTGCATTTTTTACTCTTTTATCTCATCGTTTTAATCAATTCTTTAAAAATATATTTAATGTTTTTGTTTGATTTGTTTGTTGTATTCTGCTTTGTTTTATATACTTATAATAAAGGGTAAGTGCATCAGCTCAATATTTAGTTCATCATTCTTCTATTATTCTATCACAAGTATAGAAAGTTAATCAAAAGATTTCATTTACATCTAATACGTGCATTTTGTTATTTTGTTAATCAAATAAATCTTTAGTTTCTTCATCAAATCTTCCTTTTAATCGTATTTTTGTGATTTTTCATTGTTTTCAATCTACAATCTCATCATAAATAAAATCAGTTATAAAATCATTTTCTCATTCATTTTCACAATGTGGTCAATCATCTTCCATAATGCTAATTATACAGTCCAAAATCTCATTTGGGATATATTCATATTCCCATTTTTGAGTATCAAAGTTAAAATTTTGACACATCCAGTCTAATAGTTTTTTTTCGTCCATGATTATAACAAATAAGAAATAAAATCTAATAAACAAAAAGCCCTACAATATTGTAGAGCGTGTGTTATGCTATAAGCATTCTGATAGTGATATACTACCGCTCTACTTGTAGCATAACACATTAATTGTAAAGCTTTTTGCTTTTATACTTTTACTTAGCGTTAGTAATATAAACATTTTCTTTTAAATTGCAATAGATTTTTTAAAATTCTTTTTCAAATCTATCTTTAGGTATAAATAACTGCAATTCTCAATTAAAAGATAAATATGTTCATACTTCTAACGCCTTTTCAATAGTGATTGTCAATTTAGCTAGTACGTTTTTTTGGATAACTTCAATTTTAGCATCCTTTCTAGCTTTATAAATTAAATTCAGACAATCAGCATTAAATCCATACGCATTCAACTTGTGCATGGTGTGTTTTTCAGGGTCTCTTTTTACTGTAAAAACTCCTCCCTTAAAAGTTCAGAGCTTTTTCAATCTTCAAACCCCTCAATCCATTACGATTGTGTCTCAAATCATTTTAATCATGTTTTGCTTTTGTTAAAGTATAAAAAGTATTGAATTTTCCCAGTTCCTTTCGTACCAGAAAATTCAAATTTTGATGGTCTAACATCTGGGTGGATAAATTGTCCATCTCAAACATCAAACCATCAAATTTAAATTTTCCACAATGGTATAACCTACCAATCTGCAATAACTCTACCATTACTAGCTTCTTCAACGTCGTATTCACAATCTCTATGGTAAGCATCATAGTCAAAATACCTTTCAAAAATACTATCACCTCTAGGAAATTCTAGTAAATCGTCCATGCTATCAAAATAACAGTCCATACAGTGATAAATTGAGTACCTGTTATTCTCTACATCGTCAATAGCATTTTCTAAATCGTCAAAGTCGTAAATAGTTTTTCAATCTTCATAGTGTCAGTACTTCAGCTCTAAAACTGCATAAACATTTTCTTCATCATTGTTAGAAGATAAGTTTTCATCCATAAGTTTTTGTGCTTTTTTAGTCTCTAAAAGCTCGTCCAAAGTGTACTTTTTCATTTTGAAATAAGTAAAGTATAAAAATTCATACTAAGAAGACTCAGACTTCGTCTAATCAAAAGTCTGATTTTTGCAAGGTGATATTCTCACCCTGCAAGGTATCAAACCCTTAATAATTTGTTAAAATAATAGTAGTTTTACCATCATAATTTGATTCTACTATATTTTGCAAAATCAAATCAATTTCTTTCGGTTCTCAATTCTCAATAGTTCATATTTTCACTTTAATTTCCTTTCATTTGTGATTGGCCTCTACCATCTTTAATTGTTTTATAAGTTCTTTAGTGTTCATTTTTCACTACTTACCAAATAAAATCCCTAAAATACAAATAATAACACCTAGTACCATTCCGATAATATCTATCCACTCCATCCTATTTTCAGTGTTTAGCAAGTAAAAGTCAAAAACCTATCCCATCTATCAAAGCATCCAGTTCCATCTTCAAACTGATAAAACTAGTCTCACATTCTCAAACTACCAAATAATAAATAGTGTAGTACTGATAAATATACCAGTCAGTACCTAGTAATTCGTTTAATTTTTCGTACTCCTTTTTGTAGTGTTCCTCTAAGTATCCCTTAGAAATAATCAAACCCTTGCATTTTTCCATAGTGTAAAAGTATAAAAAATAAAAGTTAAAGGTCAAAGCCTTTATTTTTGGGGATTGTTTTTCAACCCCCAAACTATAAAAGCCTTAAAAAACAAGTCATTTTTCTCTCATGTACTCAGTGGCTAGTTCTCAATATTCTATAATTTCTCAGTAGCTAGGGTTAAAAACTCCCATTTCTTCCATAAAAAAATCAGCCACAGCCATTCAGACTTCTTCATCATTTACAAAATCAAAGCTGTCCAAATATTCCCATAAATCCTGTTTATTTTTTGGTTTTTCGTTTTTAACATCATCCAAAAAATCAAAAGAATTTTCAAGAGTTCCCAGTTTGTCACTGGTAATTGTTAAATTTTGCATTTTGCTAGTGTAAAAGTATAAAAAACCAAGGTCAAAGCCTTGATTTTTGAGACTTGCAAACGCAAGCCCCAAAGTATCAAAACTCTAAATCTAGACTAATAAAGTCAGTCAATACCTGTATAAAAGTACTCATCTTCAAAGTCTCTAAGGTTCATAACTGGTAAATCACGCCATTCAGGTCAAAAATATCTTGTTAACTGCTTTGAAGTAGTACGGCTTGACGTCCAGCATCCAGCCTTGCGTGACCCCTCAAAAGTAAACCTGTACCAGTCACCCTTGACTTTTACCAGTTCTGGACAGGTGTAAGAGTAAAAAATTGTGATAACGTTCCCGTCTTCATCTTCTCGCCTGCATTCAGTAGCTTGACAGCTTTTAAACTGGTCTTGTTGAAAAAGTTCGTAGTTTTTCATGGTGATATTGCATAAAAGTATAAAAGCGGACTATTGCCCATGTTTTACAGGTTACAAGTGGTAGTTGACATAAGTAATTCCGTAAGGTTTTATAAGGTAGAACCTGAGAAAATTAATCATGCAACCTGTAAACATGGACAGCCTGAAAATTCAGACCACCACGTCTTATACTTTTTTATACTTTCGTTAACTGTTAAATATCAGACGCAAAGCCGTAAACTTTACGTGGTGACGTTTACAGCGTCACCTCATCAACGCCAGCCATTATAATCAGAAAAAAAAGAATTGCAAGAGAATTTCAAAAAATGTACCCATTTTGGTGAGTAAAATCAGTTCAAAAGCCCCGAAAAAAAATCGTAGAAAAATCAAAAAAACCACCAAAAAGCATCAAAAAATCAAAAAATAAGATGATACAAAAACCCCCCAAAAAATAAAACCAGCAAAACAAACACCAAAGCCCCCAGAAAATACAAAGCCCCTAAGATATAAACACCCTAAGATATACAAAAGCCCCCCAAAAAGATTTAACACCAAACCAACTAGCATCATGTACTAGAACATATAAACAAATCAACGCCAAACCCCAGCAGGATGTATACTAGTACCAGAGAAAGAAAGACACCCTCTTAAATCTTCTTTTCTCTAGGTAAGAACTCCAAAAACTCGTAGAAAATAAAATTCCAAAAAAAGAAAATAGGGGGGCATATATAGAAAAAACAAAAGGGGGGAGGGGGCGGGGGGAAAGTCCAATTCGCGTGCGGGATTGCTTGAAAAAATCACG
>JAEIGA010001137.1_pt1 | contig 40773 bp, 61 predicted proteins | sample 9270691 | NCBI WGS metagenome assembly JAEIGA01 (sample SAMN17057246, study PRJNA624740) | gut metagenome | biome: biome; isolation source: fecal sample | host: Bos grunniens | place: China: Xizang | collected 2019 | reverse complement strand
GTGTTTTCTCCCCCCGAGAGAGATGGCCCCGGTGGTCCTTTTGTTTTTAAGCATTTCCTAGGAAGGAGGTTAGAATGCCTAGAAAACCGTCTATTGCACGCCAAGCGCAGGCAATTTGCGCGAATTTGCCCGAAAATTCGGACAAAGAGCGGGCTATTGAACTGGCAACTAACGTCCTTTTCCTTGAAAAGAAGCTCGGAGAGACCAGAAAACTTGCTCTGTCGGAGCCTGCGGTCGTTGAATACGACAATGGAGGCGGTCAGAGCGGTACAAGGGTGTCTCCGTGGGTTCAATCATACACTTCACTGCTCAAAACTTACCAAGCGGCTATCCGTCAACTGTCAGAGATGCTGAATGATGACGGAGATGGCGGAGAAGATCCGCTGGAAGTCCTCGCTAACAAATACGGGCGAATAAAACCCGCGAGCGAGGAGGAATAACGGCGGCGACAGCCGCGGCAACCGAAGAGAAAGTCATTTACGGGGCGACGGAGCCGCGGATTTTCACGCCCCCACTTAGAGACCTTACGCCAGAGACGACGCTTGGCTATGATGCCATTGCTTTTGCCAAGGCATTAGGCAAAAGGCTGTATCCGTGGCAGGAATGGCTACTGATACACGCCCTCGAGATCGTCGGAAACATCGAAGACGGTCCGCTTGACGACGACAACCCGAACGGATGGCACTTTCGCTTCCGCACGGTAATCATCCTGGTGTCTAGACAGAACGGCAAAACCGAGGTTTCAAAGACGCTGGTCGAGTTCGTCATGCTCATCCTCGGTGTCCCCTTTGTGACTGGCACTGCCCAGTCATTGGACATGGCAGAGGAAGTCTGGAACGGAGTGGTTGCCGACTTGGAGAGCAACCCGAAGCTCGCCAGGCGCATTGATGTGATACGCCGAACCAACGGCAAAAAGGAGCTCAAACTAAACAACGGAAGCCGCTACAAGGTCGTTTCCGTTTCCGCATCGTCTACTGACGCTGCTCGTGGTCAATCTGCCGACTTGGTATTGCTTGACGAGCTGCGCACCCATAAAGACTGGGCGGCTTACGGCTCCATCTCGTCTACGACGATGGCAAAGCCGAACGCTCTTATGTGGTGCATGTCAAATGCGGGCGATGTCACCTCTGTGGTGCTCCAACGTCTGCGTCTTCTTGCTCATAAAGCACTTGGAGACCCAGATGGTGAGTATAAGAAGTATAAAGACTCGCTAGGCAAGGCTGCTGATGGCGACGGAGAGGAATTTGACCTCTACGACGATACGGTCGGTCTGTTTGAATGGTCTGCCCGTCCTGACTGCTCCATTTGGAGCGAGGAGGACTGGGCACTTTCCAATCCCGCTATGGGTTATGGCAAGTTGACCAAGAGAAACCTACGGGCAGCAGCGGGTGAAAGACCCGAGGCTGTGTTCAGGACAGAGAACCTTTGCCAGTGGGTCACCGCGAAAGTTGAGCCTCCGTTCCCGCATGACGCATGGCAGGCGGGGCTTGACTCTAAGTCGCACATAGCACCCGACAGCCCGCTCGCTTTCGGGCTGGATGTTTCAGAAGATCGCTCGATGGCCTACATCGCGGTCGTGGGAAGACGCCCTGACCGCTGCTGGCATGTCGAAGTTATCGAAGCCCGCAAGGGCACTGGCTGGATAGTTGACTGGTTCGCTCGCAGAGCAATAAAGCCCGAATACAGGGGCATGACCGTGGCTCTACAAGCGAACGGAGCGCCAGTATCTGGTCTAGTTGATTTATTGAAAGCAGTAGACGGGCTTACCGTCTGCGAGGTCGGCGGCAGAGACGTCGCCGGATATTGTGGGCGTTTCTACGATGCCGTCTGTGCTTGTTCTCCCGAAGCGGAGAGCGATGCCGTTCCCGTCTATCACCGCAAGGGAGCCGCCAAGGATCTCGCCGCGATGTCTGGACGGATGAAGCCATTGGGCGACGCGCTCGCGTGGGACAGAAAGAAGTCTCTCGTTGACGTCGCTCCAATGATGGCGGCATCGATGGCATTTGGCCTCGCCACATCAACGGAAATTCAAAAGCCTGTCAGGTCCGCTTACGAGGACTATGACGTCGTATTTATCTAAGGAGCGAATATGGGACTTCTCGATAGGTTCCGCCGGACTAACCGGTGGGGCGGGACGACCTATGCCCAGTTTGTAATGCCAAGCATTGCAAGTATCCACGGGATGGACGCTTCCCAGCTTTACAACCAGCAGCCCGCGCTTCGCGCCGTGGTTGACTTCATCTCTCGTAATGTGGCGCAGCTGCCTATTAAGGTCTATCGCAGAGAGGGAGAGGACAGGGTTCGCGACCGCGAGTCCACAGTTGCTCTCTTGCTGTCGCAGCCGAATGACAACCTAACGACCTACGAGATGATCGATCGTCTGATGCACGATTTGAAACTCTACGGCTGGGGTCTGTTGTATGTCGTTCCAGATGCCGATGCCGCTAGCGGCTGGACGATAGAGCCCATTCCCGTCTCTTGGGTTCGCAATACGCCTACTTACGACGGCATGGAGCCGTATGAGTATGAGATATGGAACCCGTCAACGGGTCTTTCTACCACGCTGCCCGCTACTGACTGCATTAGGTTCGCCGCATATAACCCGGCAAGCCCAGTCCTGCCAGTTTCGCCTGTGGAGCCTCTAAAAGAGGTCTTGGCGGAGCAGGTTTCTGCTTGGCGCTTCCGTAATCAGGTATGGGCGAACGGCGGCAGAACGACCGCTTTCGTCACGCGCCCGCAAGGCGTCGACTGGTCGCCAGAAGCGCGCAACCGCTTCATTGACTCCATGAAGGAAAACTACACAGGAAACTCCGGCCCGAAAGCCGGCGGCATGCCACTGTTAGAAGACGGCATGGAAATAAAGTCTGTTGGCTTCAACGCCCGCGAGGCTGAATGGTCGCAGGCTACGCAACTGTCCCGAGAGGATGTAGCGGCTGTTTACCATGTAAACCCCGCGATGGTTTGGGCTAACGACGGTCAAACATACGCGTCCGTCAAAGAGAATGCACGCTCGCTGTATGTGGACTGCCTAGGTCCGGATCTTAGGATGATCCAGGATCGTCTCAACCAGTTCCTGCTCCCGAAGGTTGGCGCAGATGCCAACACCTATGCGGAGTTTGACCTACAAGCGAAACTCAATGGATCTTTTGAAGAGCAAGTAGACGCACTCAACAAGGCACTCGGCGGTGCTCCTTATATGACCATCGCAGACGTCCGCCAGTTGATGAACCTACCGCACATCGATGGAACCGACGAGCTGCTACTGCCGCTAAACATGGTCACTGCGGACGAAGCACAAACTCTGACCGGCGCAAAGAGCGAAGAAATCGCTGCACAGCCCACGTCGTCGGACGTCCGCCCCTCTATCGAGGTAAAAGCGGCAGAGACCCTAGAAAAAGCCGACGAGGTCCCAGAAGAGGACACGTTCGTTTTGAATACAGTCCCGGACGAGGAAGAAATAGAGGCGGTTCAGTCCGCGCTTGTAAAGTTCTTTCGTCGCCAGTCGGTCTCGGTATTGAACGAAATAGACCGAGCCAAGGATCGCGGGACGCTTACAAAAGCAACTAGCACGGAGACGGAGACGCCTACACGCGAATGGTATGACACGGATCGCTGGAACCGCGAATTCTCGGAAGACCTTCAACCGCTACTAGAAAGACTATCGCAGGAAAACATCGCATCGATGCTTGATGACATCGGCGTGGACTTGGCGGACGTCGACCTTGAATACGGCGTCGACTACATCAACGACTACGTCAAGACGCTCGCAGAGCAGATGAACACCACGACACTCGAGGAGCTCATCAGGGCGATAGAAGACCCCGACTCATTTACCGACGCTGACGCTTTGAAGTCAACGGCGAGGGGCGTGTTTGAAAACGCTATGCAGAACAGGGCGATCTCCGCTGGCTCGTCTGTTGCTAACAACATCAGAGGCTGGGACGGCATCGCTGCTGTCCACTGTGCTGGGCTTGGCAAGACCGCCACGAAGACATGGCGGACAACATCGCGCAATCCCCGTCCCGAACACGCACGCATGAACGGCGAGACGATCCCCTACGAGAACCCGAAATGGTGCACTGACCCGACAGACACGGACCACTTTATGAAACCCGGCTGCGGGGAGCATATGCACTTCTCTAACGGGTGCCGCTGGCCTGGCGACTTCAACCGCAACCCAAAGCAGGTCGCTGGATGCCGCTGCCGCATGGACATCACCGTCAAGCGCAAGCCAAAGGAGTAAGACATGACTAATACCAAAGACTTCGCCTTAGAGGTCAAGTCATTTGATGACAAGGACGGCGGGAGCATCGTCGCCTACGCGTCAACTTTTGACCTAGACCCCGACTCTTACGGCGACATCGTCCGCCCTGGCGCTTTCACGAAATCGCTGAAACGCTGGGAGGAGGTCGGCAAGCCAATCCCGCTTCTATACGGGCACAGAACCGACGACCCCAAATACAACATCGGCGCAGTAGTAAAAGCCGAGGAAGACGAAAGAGGCCTCCGAGTGGAGGCCATTTTTGACCCCGAAAACGAGACCGCGCAGGAGGTCAGGGAACTAGTCAAGCAGGGCAGGCTCTACCAGCTCTCGTTTGCCTACGACGTCCTCGACTCCGCGATAGTCACGCTTCCTGACGGTCGCAAGGCTCATGAACTGCGCGAGCTAGACATATTTGAGGTCTCGCTCGTTCAAATACCCGCCAACCAGCACGCGGAAGTCGTAGAGGTCAAAGCCGCCGACGAAGGCGAGCAAAAGGAGACCTTGAACCTCACCGCGTCTCTATTCGTCCGTCTAAAAGACGACCAAGGAAACCTCGTAGCAGAGGTTCCCGTTCCCAAAGAGTTCCCGGCGCACATCTCGGAAGACGAAGCCGAGGAGGGCGCTGCGAATAGCAAGCAAGCCGAACCAGAACCGGAAGGCGACTCGTCCGAACTGTCGAGTTCGGGGGAGAAGGGCGCGTCGGAGAAGGCGAAAGCACTGCTCGCGCAGATAGAAAAACTCAACCAAAAGGAGAAATAAAAATGACTCTCAAAGAGCAACTGGCCGCTAAGCAGGCCGAACTCGTCGCGCTCAAAAGCCGCATCGAGGCTGACGACGCTGATGCCATCGCACAGGGCGAGGCTATCTCTGCTGAAATCGAAGAGCTGAACGGCCGCATCGCGCAGGCCGAGGCGAAGGCTTCTTTGCTCGCTCAAATGAAGAGCGACTCCGGTGTTCAGGTCAAGACGAACTCCAAGACCCGCTCCCTCGCTGGTGCTCTCATCAAGGCCCGCGAAGGCGTGAAGCGTGGCGAGCACTTCAGCATCGCGACACCCTATATGGTCAAGGACGGCGAAGGCAGTGTTGTTGACGCTGACGAGCCTTCTGGAGTTGAAGGCGACGAGCCGGTTTCTGTCGATCCGATCACCGCTATGTCCTTCGATACGATGAACCGTGCAGTGCCCGCTCTTAAAGGCCGCACTCCCGTCGCATCGCTGATGGGCGCTTACACGATCTCCGGCGATACATACACCTTCCTCAAGAAGAACCCGTTCACCGGCGAGATCCAGAAGGTGGAAGAGGGTGGCAAGAAGCCTTATGTCCGCACTTCCTACCAGAAGGAAACGGTGACCATCGAGAAGTGGGCGGCTTACACCAAATACACCACGGAGACGATCTGGGACAACGCCTTCCTCGTTTCGGCTTACCAAAACGAGATGCTGCTCGAGCTGGGCAAGGCCGAGGATAAGGCAATCCTCGACACCATCCTTGCTAACGAGGATATCGTTGACGACATCGAGTATGACGCGACCGAGGATCTCGGCATGATCGAGGCTATCATGCGTGCTCGTGCTGCTATCGCACAGAACACCGCTTACACTGCCGATGCCGTGATAATCAACCCTGCCGACCTGGTTGACATCGAACTCGCCAAGGATTCCAACAACCGCTACTACGGCGAGAGTTTCTTCGCTGGTTCTCCTGATCAGCCGAAGATCTGGGGCATGGCTATCTTCGAGAGTGCCTATGTGCCGCAGGGAACCGTCCTGGTTGGTGCCTTCAAGAACGCCGTCAAGGTCGTTCGCAATGGCGGCATCATGGCGGCTGCTACGAACACCAACGAAGACGACTTCGTGAACAACTTGGTCACCTACCTCGTTGAAGAGCGCTTCGCAACGGCTATCGAGTTGCCTTCCGCCATTTACAAGATCTCGGCCGAGGCGTAAGCCGCAAGGCTGAAACCGACATCACCCGCCCCACAAGGGCGTGGCAGATGACAGAGGGCGGGCGAGGGCAAAACCTTCGCCCGCCAACGTTTTAGGAGGCAATGATGCTGAAAGAGCACGAGACCAAAGAACGGCGCGAGGAAGACATCCAAGAGTCGGAGGTCTCCGAGACTAAGGCTCGCGTCTCCAACAAAAAGCGCTCACCGCGCAACAAGGCACGCAAGGCGATAACCAAGGAGGTCCGATGAATTCCTGGACTTACGAAACAAGCGGGGATCTTCCCGCTCTCTTGTCTGCCGAGGACTTCGCGGTTCTGACTGGCAACTCGCTATCAAGCACAACAGAGCAAATCGAGGCAGTGCTGGCTAGCGTCTCGCAGGTTGTCCGCGACTACTGCGGCTGGCATATCTCGCCGAACCTGGTATGCACCTGGAAAGGCGACGGAGACGGTCGGCTGGTTCAACTGCCCGCAATGTTCATCACAGATGTCTCTTCTGTAAAGGTCGATGGCAGGACGCTCTCGGCGTCAGAGTATCAGTGGAAAGACGACGGCTTGCTCCGTCTCGCCCGCCCTCTCCCCGACAACTGGGGCAGGCGTGTCGAGGTCGAGTTCTCGGCTGGCGTTGACACCGATGCCATCGCCGCTGTCGTGTCGCAGGTTGCCGTGAACTACCTGGTGGCTCCCGCCGGCGTCTCTTCGGAGACCGCAGGCGGCGTGTCCATCTCCTACAACTCCACAGGCTACGGCATGACTGGCGGCATTCGTCTCCACTCTACTGACAAGGCAACGTTGGCACAGTATCGGATATCTAGGTAGGTGATCATATGGCACTACCTAGTTTCTGCCGCGAGAGCGTGACGGTATATCGTGCGCCAATGAAATCATCGCGTGGCACCGAGATCCGCGACTGGGCAAACCAGGCAACTCATACAATTACATGCTGCTCCGTCCAACCGAACACTTCAAGCACTGATATGACCGAAGCAAGATATGCGGCGTCAATAAAGGCGACTGGCTATTTTCCTCCCGATGCCGACTTGGCAAAGGGTGACTTGGTCGAATGGCGCGGAATACGCTTCGCAGTCGACGGTATTCCAATGCCAATAGTCTCCGCGACTGGCGCTGTCTCGCATCTGCGTGTCAATCTCGTGGAATGGGAGGGCTAAGCATGGCTGACTCAAATAAATACAAATACGGCGGCAAAGGCGCAAAAATCCAATGGAATAACGAGGGGTTTGGAGCAATCCTTCAATCCCCGGAACTCCAAAAGGTCTGCCTTTCGGCTGCAAAGAATATTGCCGCAGCAGCTGGCGATGGGTTTGAAGCAAATGAGTGGGTCTCTCACAAAATAGGCAAGGTCAGATATGACCGCGTCGCCGCTATTGTGTCTGCCGCAACACCGAAAGCCCGTAGGGCGGAGGCTCGAAACAAAGTTCTACAGAAGGCGGTGGCGCAATGCAGTATAGGCACCAAGTAGTAGTAGACATAGAAGACCTGCTACGGCAAGACATTCCACTGGCGCTCTCGGGCGCCTTTTCTATTTATGGGGCGGCTCCGCCTGTCCCTGAAACCCTCGGGGCGAACCTTCCGCTCGTCATACCTGAAAGGGTCGGCGGAACGCGCTACTCGATGGTCGTCGATGCGCACAATGTAGCGTTCGACGTCTACGCCCCGACATGGGGCGAAGCGCAGGAAGCGGCTGGGCATGTGGTTGCGGCGGTAAGCGAACTCCCATACAGGAGCGACACCGTCGGATCATACCGCGAAACCCAGATAACCACTCACCCATACAACAACCCCGACCCCGAACACCCAGACATCCCTCGGGTGTCCGTAAACGCGCAGGTAATCACCCGCGCGATGTCCATCTAGTAAAGGAGTACCAAAATGGCTCTCAACATTAACGAGACTTTCATCGGCGCCCCGGTACAGGAAGTTTCTGGCGCCGTCCACACCGCTGCGGTTGGAACGACCGCCCCGACAGACGCGACAAGCACGCTCGGTTCTGCTTGGACTGACAGCGGCTACGTTGATGAGAACGGCGTGTCTTTCTCGCAGGATCGCTCCACGACCACGATCAAAGACTGGTCTGGTGCTACCATCCGCACGCTGCTCGACGAGTTCAACGGCACCGTCTCCTACACGGAAGCGCAGACCTCCTACGAGACCATGTGCCGCATGGTTGGCGCATCCAACGTCACCAAGACCAACGCTACAACTACTCACGGTACGCAGCTCAAGGTTCAAATCGGAGCGGAGATGCCGCCGGCTCTCGCTTGGTGCTTTGACATGGCTGACAAGCGCACCGATGACATCATCGGGCATCTGCGCCTGTATCTGCCGTCTGGTCAGGTCACCTCGGTCGACTCCGTCTCTTTCGTCTCTGATGACATCGTCAAGTGGTCTTTCACCATCACTGCCAACAAGACGGAGAACGAAGACCCCATCGTCCTGTTCACGGATGACGGCGTCAAAGCCTCTCAATAAGGAATAAACCAAACGGAAGGATGCCCAGATGTATACCATAGCCAAAACCAAACCCAAGACCTTTGACTTCCAAATTGAAGGGCAGAAGAAGGTCTACTCGGTTCCGGTTCTCCGCGAACTACCGCTAGAAACCGTAATCAAAGCCGACGAGCTCAAAGACGACGCCTCCGACTTGGAGGCGTTGTCTTACATCAAAGACATCTTTGACGAGTATGCGCCTGGCGTTGTTGACAAGCTCTCTGCGGAACAGTTCGCGCTCCTGTTCAAAGCATATACGGCGGAGACAGGGAACGATGTGAGCTTGGGGGAATAATAGCCCTTGCCCGCGTCATCGTCCGATATAGGGACGCGTTCGACTACGACATTTACATGGCAACAGGGACGCGTCTCGTGGACGTTCCTCGCACAATCGGCTGGGGAACAGCCGCTCTTATACAGCGGAACCTCTCGGTCGACTCCCAACTCTTCCGCGTTCAATATCCCGAGATCTGGGCTTATGGCACCGCTCCGATGCGGTCAAAACTTTTAGCGGATCTTATCGACGTCGTGTCGTGGACCCGTTACGAGAACGCTCTCGCTCACTGCGACAAGTCGCATAAACCAAAGAAGCCGGAGCCTTACCCGACGCCATGGAACGCGCACCAGCGAGCAGGCGACTCGCAAACGATAGGCAAGGGCGTCCGCATGACAGTCGAAGAGTTCAATCAGTTCTACTACGGAGGTGACTAATGGCTACACCAAAGGGCACCCCCGAGGTTGCAAAAGCAGTAGTTACCATTATTCCATCCATGGAAGGATCGCGCACGGCGATCGCTGACATGATACTCCCGCAGGCTGACAAAGCCGGCAAGGAAGCTGGTGCAAGCCTCGGAGGAAAACTTAAAGACGGATTATCGACGGCAAAACTCGCTATCGGGACTGCGATAGGCAACATATTCGCCTCCGCGGCTTCCAGTGCGGCAGATGTCGTCAAGTCAACTTTTTCGCAAGCATTCGAGGGTTTCGGCGACTTCCAGCAGCTATCTGGCGGCGTCGAGACTTTATTCAAGGGTTCAACTGGGCAGGTCATTGAAAACGCAAACAAGGCTTTCAAGACGGCCGGTATCTCCGCCAACGAATACATGGAAACAGTCACGGGCTTCTCCGCCTCGCTGCTCCAATCGCTAGGCGGCGATACAGAGAAGGCTGCCCGTATAGCCGACCTGGCTCTGACGGACATGTCAGACAACGCCAACAAAATGGGCACGGACTTCAAGTCCATTGAATACGCCTACCAAGGCTTCGCCAAGCAGAACTACACGATGCTTGACAACTTGAAGCTTGGATACGGCGGCACAAAGAAGGAAATGGAGCGGTTGCTCAAAGACGCCAGCGAACTTTCAAAGGCGCAGGGCAACTACCGAGACTTCTCCATTGACTCCTACTCCGACATCATCGAAGCAATACACCTAGTCCAAGACAACATTGGCATCACGGGCACCACTTCCAAGGAAGCGGCGACGACGATCCAGGGATCCATGAACATGGCGAAAGCCGCGTGGGATAACTGGCTAGTCGGTCTCGCCAACCCAGACGCAGACATGTCCGGTCTCTCCCGTGACCTTATAGATGCGGTAAAAACCGCGCTAGACAACATCTTACCGACCGTAAAGAACATCTTCGCCGGCATCGGCGAGGGTCTATGCGATGTCCTGCGCGAAGCAGGCCTCGGCGGCATCGTCGACTTCTTCACGACGATAAGAGACGCGCTCAACAACGAGGAACTGCAGAAGACGCTCGGCGGGCTGGGTAACGCCTTGTCTAGCATCGGCGGCGAGTTCGTGGAGGCTATAAAGAAGGTCGCACCATCCGCAGAGCAAGTCGCGGAAGTTGTAGCCTGGATAGCGCAGTCGGTAGCAGACTTCCTATGGAGTCTGACGGCTGCTGCTGACTATATGCCGAGCTTCTCCGACATCTTTGAAACCGCAGGCGATGTCTTGGGCAATGTGTTTGACATCGTCAAGCAACTCACGCCCGTCATTTCCGAGATAGCGTATGTTCTCTCCGCCCTGTTCGGCATCACGCTGAAAGCGGGCTGGGAGATGCTGAAAGCAATCTCCGATGTCGTTATGCAGGTTCTAGGACCTCCAATACAACAGGCAATAGGGTGGCTGAACGACAACATGGGACGCATTCAAGGCGTCCTTTTTGATGTCGGGAACGCAATCTCTGATGTGGTCTCTGGCATTACTTCGTTCTTCACGGAGTCAGAAGTTGGCAAGGGTTTACTCGAGTCTTTGTCTGGGCTTATAGGGGACACGCTTGTAGGCGCTTTTGACTTATTGCTCACGGCTATCGAAGGCATCATCGGAGCCTGGAATGCTGTGGTTGACTTCTTTGAAAACGACCCGCTTGGTCAAGAGATCGCCGGCATCGTCACCGGCATCGTAGAGGTTATCTCCGCCGCACTAGACGTGATACACAACCTTATAAAGACCGTTATGGGCTTCATCAAGGGCATCCTTACTGGCGACTTTACGGAAATGTATGAGGGCGCAGAGGGGCTGTTCGGAAGCCTTGAAAACTTGACGGAGACCGGTGGCGACCTCATCGGAAAGATCATTCAGTTCGTCATGGACGCAATCGGCCGCATCATTTCGACCGCAGTCGACGGCATCGTTCACTTCGCCGTCGACGCCTTCAACGGGCTGATGGAGTTCATCGAGAAGCTCCCAGGCATGATCGTGGACTTCTTCACGCATCTGCCCGAAAACATGAAAAACATCTTTGACACGGTGGTCGAATGGATCAAACAAGCATTTGAAGGCATGATTGACAACATCTCGCACCTGCCCGACAGGATCGTCGAGTTCTTCTCTTCATTGCCCTCAAAACTATTTGAGGCAATCGGGAACATACCGCTGCCGCAGCTCCACTTTGTCGGCGATATTGACCTGAACCCCGCAAACCTAAAACTTCCTCGCTTGGAGTTCTACGCGCATGGCGGCATTGTCACCCAACCGACAAACGCCATCATTGGCGAGGCTGGATACCCAGAAGCGGTCATCCCGCTGACGAGCAGATATCTGACGCCGCTACTTCGATCCGCTGATATCGGAGGGGGTGGCGACGTCTATAACCAGGTGTTTATCAACGACGCCATTCTTAACGACAAACCGGCGATCCGAGAAGAGGCTATGAACCTACTCGAGGACATCGTACGGGAAGGAGACATGAACCGTGGCTAACATTCCCGACGGATACTACTACATCAGGAGCATGGTTGGGTCTTCCTACCCTGCCCTTGATGTTGCTGACGGCAGCACGAGCACCGGCAGCAACGTTCAGGTATATCACCTGAACCATACGGACGCGCAGGTTTGGCATGTGACGACCCGCAGGGACGGAACACGCCAAATTCTCAACCGATACTCTGGGAAGTCCATAGACGTCCTAGACGCAAAGACTTCAACGGTTGGTCAGAACGTCCAGTTATTCAACGACAACGACACGATCGCGCAGCAATGGAGCATAAACGAAATATCCGGCGCGAGTGTAACCGTAGACGGAAATACTTACGGTCTGTACTACGTGGTTATAAACAGCACATCCTTCCGTATGCGGGCTACTGGCGCGAGTGATGGCAGCAATGTCAACCTCGCGTCAGACAGCTCGTCTTCCTCGAACGTCCAATGGTTCTTCCAACCAGTAGAGCCATTCCACTCTGGCGGCACCTACGAGATACGCACGATGCTGAACAAGGACATGGCTTTGGATGTCAAGGACGGATCCGCGACGAACGGTGCGAATATCCAGCTGAACTATGCGAACCACAAGAACATCCAGAAGTTCATCTTTGTCGACGAGGGAAACGGAAAATACTCAATATGCAATGCGGCGTCAGGGAAATACTTGAATGTCGCTTCTAGTTTTACGTCGGACTACGAAGCAGCGATGGACGAAATAGAGTCAGGTCCTCACACGCAAGAGGAGATAGACCGAATACTAAGCGGGGTATCCGCGAACGTCCAGCAATGGACCGGCAGCACCTCATCTTCGCAGCGCTGGCGGCTTGACTCTTACGGCTCCGTAACTTACGGCGGGCGCAAATGTGGTCTCTTCCGCATTGGCTCATACGTCACGAGCAGCGGGCAGCAATACCGTCTAGATGTCGCCAACGCGGTAACATCCGCGAGCGCGAACATTCAAATAGCATACGACAACGATACAGACGCGCAGTTGTTCGTCTTGTATCCAACGGATACGGAAGCAACCGTCGGCTCGGCATCCGCAACCGGCGGCATAAGACCTTCAACGCCGTCCACCGGAAACGACACCAACTCACCGACGATGCCGACGCCGTATTCGCTCGGCCTGGCTCCTTCTGTCGGATATGGCGAGTCCTTCGGAGAGATAACTGCGCAGAACGTCTTGTATCCGTGCTGGAAGTGCTCGGCGGCTTGGGCTGTTGACGGCAGCAACCACTATGAATACCGCGTTAGGGCACGCGCTCTCATCGGCTCGCTTTCTGTTTGGACAACATGGCCAAACTGGAGCGATTGGACGCCGGCACCTGTGACGATTTCAAACGGATGGGTGTATCTGACAAACGGCATCGACGGGAGCATCGCTTCGGGAGTGAAGCTCCGCGAGATTGAAATACAGGTGAGATGTGCTGGCGGAACAAACTACAAGGTTTATCACGGGGCATACGTCGACAAGATCGTGCGTTTATATATTGAGCCTACCATTACATTCACGAGTGCCATTTGGACACCCGAGGGATTAATGCTTGATTGGACAAGCAACTACGAAAATGGCACCACATACCTGAACATCGCATCGATAAGCGATAGCAGCGGGAAGTTGTTCGACGGGCTATTGACGCTCGAGAAAGACGGCTACTCACAGACGGCGATCATCCCGCCAGAGGCCTTGAAACGCTGGCCTGAAGACGGAGATGAGCTGACCATTGAATATCGTGCTGGTTATGACCAACGCAAGGACTATGAGGGCTATCCGTTCAATCGCACCGCAACTGTTGAAGTTGAGACAGAGGGCGGCACTGTATCGGTAGAACCGACGCTAATCCAGGACGGACTGAACCTAATAGCGCTAGTCCCGACACTCGGTACAGAGCGCCTGTGGGTATCGACCGAAGGCGGTAGCCTAGTTGAGGCTTATAAGAACAACGACTACACCGCACCTGCTGGCTACACGGCTTTCGACGTCCCTTATGCGTTCATGGAAACAAACACAATATACGTCATGGCTTATTCGTCAGACATGACGCAATGGGGCGCTGATATTAGCACATACACAAGCACAAAGAGGGCTTACGGCTGGAACTGGGACGGCGGGCATGCTTACCTGCAAATATTCCACGACCAGCAGCCGACACACAATTTTACGCATACCGCAACATACGAGGTTTCTTCTCTTGGGAACAGAAAGAACGAGAGCGTTTCTTACGGCTCAAGCGTTCACACTGGATTTACAGCAGTTGGAGCAATCAACGCAGATACAGAAAGCACGCTAAAAGACTTCAAGGCACTACTCGAGTCTGGTCACGCAATATACCGCGATTTAGGCGGTGACATCCACTATGTAGCGGTTACGTCTTACTCGGTTGCAGAGCATCCCGCCTACGGCTTAACCGACATTTCGGTTTCTATGATCGAGGAGGCTATCTGATGGATGACTGGAAAGATCTACGCTACAAAGGCGAGCTGCACGCTTACATGATACCGCCGACGGACTTGAACGACACCTATGGCGAGCTCGAGGGCGTGGACTGGTCCACTTTGTCTATCACCGCACAGTATTACAGCGACACGCGCACGAGCGGATCGCTCACATTCGTGAATACTAACTGGATACCCGATAGCTTCATTCGCATTGTCTATGAGGTGCCGGAGCGCGACTACAAGCGCGTTCTCGGCACCTACGCCGTCACCGACGCGCCGGAGACATACGAGAACGGGCAGTGGAAAACGACAGCGACGCTTCACTCGATGCTTTACACCATGTCTCTGGATATTGCCGCAAACAGGAAGACGCTCAAAAAGAACGCTCTGTATACCACGGCGATGAAAAGCGAGCTACTCGCAGCGGACAGAGAATACATCCTAGAAGACGCGCTCGAGGGCAGGGTCTCATCTACCACCGTCATGCCGTCCGGTGTATCTCGCCTCGCGCGCATGTTCACCTTCTGCCAGAACACCAACAACCGCCTCGACGTCGACCCGGAGGGACGGATAACCGTAGAGCCATATACGAAGCCTGCGGCGAAGAGTTCAAAACTGACGGTAGACATCGAAGACGAGCGCGGTCTGACGATGGATGGCATCACGCGCTCCACTAACTACGCGACCGTGCCGACATCGGCTGCGGTCATCTACCGCTACACAGAGCAGGTTGGCGGCAAGTCTGTGGAACGCGAGATATCGGCTGTCGCAATGGTGTCTACGGCATCGCACCAACACCAAATGCATCGCGGATATAACGTCGTTGACCTTCACACGCTATCAGAGATGCAGCCTGCGACGGAAGCGAGAGCTCAAAAACTCGCGCTTGCCTACCTCGCTAACGATGGAGGCGAAAAGGTCGAGTGGGAATTCAAAATGAAATACCTGCCGCTTTGGGAAGGCGACGTCGTTGACCTCGTTGTATCAAGCGGAAACGAAAGATATAGCGGCACGCGCAAGTGCCTCGTGAAGAACATCACGCTCACAGGACCTTACCTTGACATGCAGCTAACGCTGAAAGAGACGGCATCGGGAGACACGGAATGAACATCCAAGAAATAGCATCGGCACTCATGGGGCGAGACCGACTAGAAACCAAGACCACCGAAAGCGCTGCTCCGTCAGTCGTCATGGGAACCGCTACGGCTGACAGCGAAGACGGCATAGCATACGTAAACCTCGGAGACGACGTCATCGGCGTGGAAGACGACGACACCACTGTGGAAATACCAGCGGTTGGAAACATAGAAGAAGGAGACGACGTCATCGTGGTCATGACCGGGCCGGAAGGGGCGCAGACCCCAACCGCGATCGCGGGCATCGGTGGCGGAGACCGAATAAAAGTGCTGGTTATTGCAGCACAGGAAGCGGCAGAACTGGCGGAAGCGGCGGCAGCGGAAGCATACGACGCCGTTGAGGCAATCGGACAGAACTTTTTTGCAGATAGCAATGGCATCCACGTCACGACTACCGACGGGGATGCAAACACAGGACCGAACCTACTCGCTAACTCGCTTGGAATACTTCTTAGAGACGGAACGCTTTTACGCACAGCACAAACATCAAGCGGTTTCGCCGTATACGATGGCAATGGCAACCAGGCAGCAAACATTGTGGCACTGCTTGGAGATACTTCTGTTATTGGCAAGCAGGGAGCATCAAGACTAGTTTTATCGCCAGAGACTATGGAACTAATAAGCAACTACGGACAGGGCGATAGCACGGTTCTAGTTGCTGGCCTTGCGGAAGTTCCAGTCACCGGCGGCACGGACTTCGTGCGCATATTTACCTTCGGGGACTCATTTGCAGACAGTGAACTTGCTGCGGCTTTCGGAAACGCAGTAGTTATGAACCAATATGCATTTGCTGCAGGCGAAGATGTCGCGACGATCGGCTATGCTTCGCAGGCTTTCGGAGAGGGAACATACGGAGTTGGCGAGGCGCAGTTCGTCTGCGGTATGTGGAACGAGCTGGACACAAATGACAAGTATTTGCTGATAGTCGGAAGCGGAAATGACGACAACAGCAGAGACAACGCTTTCGCCGTCGGCCGTGATAACTACGCCTACGCCGACGGCTTTGAACGCTTTGACGGCGGCATCGTTCCTGGAGAGTATGAACTCTTTGCAAGCGCTGGCGACGGCGGAGCGATAACGCTTTCAGACAATATTGAGAACTACGACCGAGTGCGCATTTACTTTAAGAATACCTACGGATATCAGGCGTCAACGGAGGCGATGGTATCAAGCACATCGGGAGCCAGTCTCTGTCTGACCATGTCTTTCGCACAGTCTTCTACGGCGGTCTGGACTTACTCAAGGCCGATAAGCATTAGCGGCACGAGCCTGACAAACAGCACAACTTACCCGCCGCAGTGTGTGAGACAAACCGCAAGCGGCAACACCATAAACACCCAGACGACGTCGATCCTTTCAATCACTCGCGTCGTCGGCATCAAGGAATAAAGAACGAAAGGCGGCACCAAAATGTTGGACCCGACTGTATTATCGGCCGTTACGGCAATCGTCACATCAATAATCGGCGGGCTCTGTGTCGCCGTTCCATCGCTTCTCAACGCCCGAAAAAATGCGGCGCTGATGGAGTTCCAGCTAGATCAGATAACCGAAACCGTCAAAGACATGAAAAGCAAGCTTGATGAGGTCGCTGACATCAAGGCGGAAATCGGAAAGATTAACGTCCGCTTGGACGGGGTGGAAAAGGACATCGAGGGCTTGAAGATGATCTAGCACCGTAAAGTTTATAGCCACACCCGAACAACTTTATAAGCAATACACGTCCCCGCTGGCCGGCAGCAGCCCTGGCGGGGACGCCTGTTTCTACTGCCAAAAACCGACAAAGGAGAAGAACAGATGGGAAGAGTGCGCAGCTATGACCGTGTGAACAAGTTTGTTCAACACGCGATAGACATAGCCAACGATGACAGCCACGGCTACTCGCAATACCACCGCTGGGGACCGGACTTCGACTGCTCCTCGCTGATGTATGAGTGCGCCTATTACGCGGGCTACTCTGTAAGTTGGGAAGACCCACGCTACACGGGAGCGATGATCGAGGACTTCACGGCCGCGGGCTGGCGATGCGACGCGTTCGACGGCAACCTGGGCGACCTTGATATCGGGGACATCCTGCTGAACACCACATATCATACAGGCGTATACATCGGCAACGGGCAGATGGTAGAGGCCTCTTGCGACGAATACGGCGGTATCGCAGGCGACAACTACGGAGATCAGACCGGCTACGAAATACATATCGGAGCGCTTTATAACTACCCATGGACGCATGTATTGACTGCTCCCGAGGATTGGGTAGATGACGGCTCAACACCTACTCCGTCACAGCCGCAGGGAAGAGACCTTCGTGGCATCGACGTCTCCTCTCACGACCAGGCGCCCTTCAAGGAGCATACGGAATGGTGCTACAACGAGAGCGACTTCGTAATAGTGAAAATCACGCAGGGAACCTGGTATGAAAACCCCTGTTTTGACTACCAATACAACCGCGCAAAAGGCGACGGCAAGCTTCTCGGCATCTACCACTACGCCGGCAACGAGGGAGCGACCGCAGAGGCCGACTACTTCTACGAGCATGTGAAGAACCGCATCGGCGAGTTCATCCCCGTCCTGGACTGGGAGAGCTACAACAACGAGAACAACTGGGGGAACGGCAACTGGTGTCGTGAGTTCTGCGACCGCTTCCACGCTCGCAGCGGCATCTGGCCGATGATTTACACTTCGGCTTCCCAGATCTGGCAGGCAGCGAACTGTGCCAATGACTGCGCCCTCTGGGTGGCGGGCTACCCGTCCTGGACCGGCGACAACTGGGACCCCGACCACGAAGACATGCCCTACGACATCGCTCCTTGGGGGAACTGGACTGTATGGCAGTTCACGAGCGACGGCGGCACTGACCGCAATGTGGCAAACATTGACACGGCGACATGGCTAAGGCTCGCTGGTGCACAATCGCAGCCCACGGAGGGCAGCACGGGCAGCGGAACCGCAACAGGTGGCATCCGACCCGCTGAACCCAAGCATTGCGGCGTCCAACTTTACGACGCCAACGGCACAGATGCCCAACGCTGGAAAGTGAAGTGGCACGACGACCAGTACTTCTCACTCATCAATGTTTCTAGCGGTCTTGCTCTTGATGTTTACGGCGCTCACGGAGAGCCAGGCACGGAGGTCTGGGCTTACCAATACAACGGCAGCCGCGCTCAACGCTTCCGCATGGCGGAGATCGAGGGCAACTACAATCCCGGCATCGTCCGCCCCGTTGTTTTCATCCCGCAGGTGAACGAGGGAGCGCGTCTCGATGTTATGGGAGGCAAGGACGATAACGGCACGAAGATTTGCATTTACACATGCAACGACACGCCTGCACAGCAATGGGTGATTAAGGACCTGGGCGACGGCACCTGGGTGATACTCAACAACATAAGCAAAGCCAAGGCGCTCGACGTCGTTGGCGGAGGAAAGTAGGAGGAGCTATGGCAGACATGACACCTCAATCTCGAAGTGAAGTTTTGTTGGCTAATGCGGCAGGTGAGTCCTACGAGACGAAACCGCCGCAGAGCCGCATTGAGAAAATCTTCGCGACGATGGCAGGCGAGACTGGCATCGAGCTAGAACCAACGCAGTCCAGGTTAGAATATTGGGCGAAGGAAGCTTTGGAACATGGTGGTGGCGGTGGTGGCATTACACCATCTGGAAGCTTATCAATCACCGCTAACGATACCTATGATGTTACCGAATACGCAGAAGCTGTTGTAAATGTTCCTGGCATTGTTCCTACTGGCACATTACCTATCACATCAAACGGAACTGCGGATGTAACTCAATATGCATCAGTGTCCGTTAATGTGGAGGATCACACGGTGGAGGACGGCTTGATTGACCGTTCCATCAGCGGCGCTTATATAAATCCGCGCGTTACTTCTGTTGGCCAATACGCACTATATTCGCGCAAATACATAACTTCGATTTCTTTTGCGGCGGCAACAATCATCGGCGGATCCGCGTTTTATGATTGCGAAGGCATCGAATATGCTGAATTTCCTTCAGTAGCAACTATCCGCGAAAAATCTTTGCGTTGCCAAAACCTGGAAGTTCTAAACCTGTATTCGCCTAACCGCACAACTATTCCAACGCTGGATAACACCAATGCGCTTGCTACATCCAAGATTGCCGCAGGCAATGGTTACATAGTTATCAACGATGATCTTGTAGATACGCTAAAAGCGGCGACCAACTGGGATACCTATGCAGCGGAAATAATCAGCCATACCGATGCTGTTAACCAGAACATCAGGCTTTCAATATAAGGAGGTAATAATGCTAATCACTGAAAACATTACCTTGGACGGCATAACTTACCTCCATAACTACTCCGATGCTGGTTTTAAGATCCGGCAGGACGGCACAGGCGTTATATACGACGATGCGATCGATCCTGTGGACAGCGGTCGCACTTATACCGAGACAGAAGTGCCTATTGTTGTCTATGACGACGATGCCGCTTTTGCAGCCGCTGGACGCATCCTACTTGGGGAGGAGGAATAACAGATGACACCTCAAGAAATACTTAGACGCGCAAGGCTCATCCGCAAGAACTATATTGAAGTTCAAGCGACAACTCTTGACGACGGCACCGCCCTTGACTTCCCCGAGGTCTTTCCGTCCTGGCATGCTGGCACCGACTACATAACCGGCGAGCGCGTGCGCTTTGAGGGACAACTTTATAGGTGCGTTCAGACACATACTTCTCATTCGGTATGGACGCCTAGCGACACTCCCGCTCTATGGACTCCTGTCGCAGAGCCTGGCGAGATCCCCGAGTGGCGACAGCCGACAGGGGAGCAGGACGCCTACGCTCTCGGAGACAAGGTTCACCACAACGGAGCGACATGGCAGAGCGACTACGACGCGAATGTCTGGGAGCCCGGCATCTTCGGATGGACGCAACTCTCGTAGAAAGTGTAATCCGCGTTATACTTGTTATACTGCGTCCTACTCATGGGACACCAAAGCGCATTTTCGCAGCTCCAACTACATCTTGTGGTTGGGGCTGTTTTGCCGTTTTTTGACCTCAAAGCTCTGGCCTGCATATACACAAACATGTGAAGAAAATATGAAGTACACAAAAACGCCAAATATGTGAATGTTGTGAAGACGCACCCTATTTGAACTGCGAAAACGCCCTTAAAAGTACCGAAAATGGTACATAGCAAAAGAAAGAACAATTCTGACCTGCGCAGATTATTTGTGTAGGAAGTGTGAACACGTAATACACCACTCTAACCACAACATCTAGCGGTGTACAGCCTCTAAGAACCTCGATAGACTACATGTTGTAGTCGAAACGAGGAAAGGAGGCGAAGATGGCAAAGCGAAACCCACTGAACCTTCGGAAGAAGAAGCGCACCGGCGAAGCCAAGCCCTATGACCCATCGCAGGGCTACACGCTGCCGCTGAACCCGAGGGGACGCGGATGCGGGACTGTGGACTTAACACCGCGATATCGCAAGAGTTCGTATGCCCCTTGGGGCTAAAAGCAAGGCAACGAGAAGCAAGACAGATAGAGAGGTAACGACATGAGTAAAAATAGCAAGAAGAAAAACGGTCGAGTATTTACCGGCGAAGTCTATGTTGTAGGTGAAAAGGAAACAATTACTAAACTGGAGGACGATTATAAGGTCAATGGCTATGACTGTTATACGATCTTTGACAATGAAACAATACAAGGAAAAGAATATTCAATTGAATGTATTCCTTCAGACGATCGAGCTTCTGATGCTGAATATATCAAGGGCTTTCTCAACGAAGGTAGGATTATTAGCAAGTATGGTCTTATTACTACTATTACGTTTGAATATAACGGAATAGTATGGCGCGGAATGTATATCGCTGGAAATACGCTTTCAGAGAGAAGCTACGTAAGCCGCGAAGACTCCGCTGCTGCTTTTTCTGATGAGCTAGATGCCATCGGGAAAGCTATGGATGCTATTGCTTATAACGAGGTGGCTTAAATGAAAACCAAGGAATGCTGCGGGCAGTGCCCGGTCTGCGGAAGCTACGAATATGACGTTATATCGGAAGATTGTAGTGACGAGTTCTACACGGTTGAGTGCGAGTGTCTTGACTGCGGTATTCACTACACCGAAGACTACAAGTATGAGGTCACTTACTACGAATAGCGGCACACGGAGACAGCTTGGTATCAAGAAGACTAACAAGGTAATGAGAAGTAAGACAAATAGAAAGGTAAACGAGGATGAGTGGCAAAGGAGAAATAAGCAAAAACTGCTTTTATATTTGTCCGAATTGCGGTGAGACCGACAACTATCCAGAACATGAGGTTTATCCGGACAGTGGGTTTTTCATAACTTATATTTGCAAAACCTGCGGCATAACTTATTACGAAATATATAACTACGCAGGTACAAAATGGTATCCAGAAAGATATGAGGTCGCATAATACGAATAGCGGCACACGGAGAGACTAAACCAAAACAACGCCGGCGGAGAGAATGAAGAGAAGAGCGCCGGCGATAACAAAAGAGAAGAAGAGAACAAACCCCCGTCATGGGGGTTTCTCTTTTTATGTCCATAGACGAACAAAGGAGGAGAACATGGAGAAGTTCTTATCGTCCAACGAATGGCAATGGCGTCTCGCTCGCACTATCGTCCAGGCAGTGCTGGCTTTCGTCATCGCAAACCTAGACATTATCATGGGAAGCTTCTCGCTTGACCCGACGACAAAGACGGTGATCGTAGGCCTGGTCATGGCAGTGCTTTCGCCCATCATGGCGCAGATCGGCAAAGCTGATGAGAGCGAAGACAAGCCCCTAGAATAAACACCACCAATTGAGTCAACAACACGCCCCCGGCTTTCTAGTCGGGGGCTTTTTCTACGTTTAAAGGCCAACCTTTCAACATACAAAAAGCGCGCGCATGACCTGCGCAGTATCGACTACAGATGCCGCGCCCGCGCTAAATTCGAGTCGTTAGCGCGAGTATGGGAGGAGGTGAAGTCTGATGAGATACAACCGACTCGAAGAGGGCAAGGAATACGGTTACATCCTCCGCAACTGCTTCACTGGTCAGATCATCTGCGAGCGCGACTTTGAGACCCGTGAAGAGATGGAGAAAGCCCTCACCGACGACCTCGCAAGAGATGCCGTCATCGGCAAGGTGCTTGACACCTTCCCACGCAAAGAAAAGTAGGTGAACGACAAGCCCGGTCGGAAGGAGCCGGGCTTCTTCATGTAAGATGGAAGCATGAGTAAGCCAATACTAAAATGGGTCGGGAGCAAGCGAGCAATAGTTCCAACTCTGATCCAACACATGCCAGCCGAATACAATGACTATTGGGAACCCTTTGTCGGAGGGGCTTCTCTCTTTTTGTCTCTCTTTCCCATTGATGGAAAGCAGGCTCACCTTAGTGACCTCAACGACGATCTTATAACTACCTATAAAGCGGTCAGATCTCGCAGGCGTCAACTCATCGCCCGCCTAGATGAGCTTAATGAGGACTGGTCAGAGGAAGCCTATTACAGAATACGAAGCCAGCACGACCTGACTGACACCGTGGAAAGGGCGGCTCGTTTCATATACCTAAACAAGTATTGTTATAACGGGTTGTCTCGCTATAACTCGCAGGGCAAGTTTAATACGCCATGGGGGCATAAGAAGAACCAAGTAGCACTCTATGATGACGACGAGTTCAAGGCAGTCTCTGCTGCTTTTCGTTCCGCCAAACTCTCTACGCAGTCCTATGACCAGATAACACCTGCCCCTGGCGACTATGTATACCTAGACCCGCCATATCACTCTACGTTCAATACCTACCAAAAAGGCGGTTTCGGTGAACGCGAGCAAGAGGAGCTCGCCGAGTTCTGTCATGGTCTTGACGATGCCGGCGTCAAGTTCATGCTCTCAAATTCTTCCACCGACTTCATCAAAGACCTCTACAAGCGGTACTATATTCACACTATACAGGCTCCGAGATATGTCTCATGTCGGAGCGATGGGCGAAAGCCAGTAGAGGAAGTATTGGTGACAAACTATGCCGTCGAACGAGGAGTTAACACAGGGGCAGCGAGCTAACGCAGCTGGCAGAGCCTACGAGAATATTCTCGCGCCGTTATTTGAGACTTACGGCTATCAAGTGATGAGATGGTCTCAATGGAAGAGGCTAGACCTTCCACTGGAACAGAGCGGCAAGATAGCCATAAAGCAGTTTCCTTTTACTACTATATATAATAGGTCGGGTCATACCGAATGGCTCTTGGTCAACAACGACAAGGACTTCATCGTTCGCGTTGAGGTCAAGTCTCAACGGGGCAGTGGATCTGTTGACGAGAAAATTCCCTACATGTACCTCAACTCAATAATGTCCTATCCCGAGGACGACATCATTCTGCTCGTCGATGGAGTGGGCTTTGACAGGGCTTTGCCGTGGCTGAAAAACGCTGTTGAGACGAGATGGCTCCAAGACATCTACGGCGAGAAGAATATCCAAGTGATGAACCTCACGGAGTTCATGGACTACTTCATAACAAATCTTAGCTAGGCTACCGTCGGGCGGATGCGCGGGGCGGATGCAAAGCGGTTGCACTACAATATTTTGAACTCAAAAAGCATTTACTTGGAAAGTTTATAAAATGCCATGTTTTTGCGGTTTGTAAAGGATGCACGGGCGGATGCATTTCGGATGCATTTTTCACGTCCGATGTACCAGGGGTTTTTCAATATATTGAAGTATTTGCCCAGTTCACAAGCCCATGAACAGGCCAAACAGAACCGCGCTATTGTCCTGTCGGGGTAATGCCTAAAACGCATAGTCCCAGGTCAAAAGCCCGGTAGAGTCGCAGGCGGATGCATTTCGGATGCACTAGAGCTGGGTTTTGTACTTTTCGGCCTTGTATTCCGTCCCATTTTTCGCTCTGGGAGGCTATCCGTTATTTATTACTTTCGGCCTTATAAGTAATGACTACAATAGATTGTAGCGCAGCATAGATGGGAGGTTGTCATGGCAAGCAGAAAGATCTTTGAGATTGAACTTACTGGACCGTTCGGCTCTTTCCCGGCTACTCACCGTCTAGATGAGAGCGTCTCATTTGCTTTTGATACGGCGAAGATAACCGTATACAAGCCTGGCAAGTCCAAGGAGAAAAGAGGCATTTCCAACGAATACAACGTAGCCATTGGACGAAAGGCAACGGATCCTATCACAGTCCTCACTCCCGATGAAGTAGGCCTCTTAGCAGTGCTAGTTGATAAGGCGGTCTATGTCTTAGAGCATGAGGAGGCTTAGCATGGATCAACGAGACATCAACCTATACCTTGAAGTAATACTGGAAGGCTTAGACGAGGAACTGGCAAACAAGGGTTTCTATGAGGTTCCGACCATATGCTTTGACGATGGTGTCATCCAAGTAGAGAGCGAAAACGAGGTCGTATTAGAAGATGGTAACCTCTTCGTAAAGCACTGCCCAGTTATGACCGTATTTGAATATACGGAAGACATGGAGGTAGGCAAAGAAGAGACCTATATGGCTCCCACAGTTGAAGAGGTAGCGGCGATACGGTCAAAACTCTCTAATGCTAAGCTGACCGCTGCTGTCGTTGGCTGCGACATCCAAGCAGAGCAAGCCTTCAAAGCCGCGAAAGTAAAATCCGCCCGCGTGATTATACGGGCGGAGGGTTTTGACGACATTGAGGTGCCGTCGGAGTTTTTCGTCTTAGAGGTCAACTGGTAAATTTTCCCCTAGACTTTATGCGGGTGACAGAGAGACCGCGTTTTGCTCATTCGCGCGGTCTCTCGTTTTTATAATAAGAAGCCGCTAGTCTTCGGCATCCTCGTCTCCTCCCTCGCTTGGAGCCAGCACATCATGGATGGCGGTGAAAGCGTTCTCCTTGTCATTCATATTCGTATGCGTATAGACATTCAGACAAAACGCAGCACTCGCATGCCCTGCTACTGCCTGCATGACTTTCGGATGGACGTTTTGCTCCGCCAGCGTAGTGAGAAGGGCATGCCGCAAGCCGTGGAGACCGCACTTGATGCCATAGATTGAACGGTGCTTGTCCCACCAATGCGAAGCGGCAGACGATGAGAGAATAGCTCCCTTTTCGTTACAGCAGACAACGACTTCGTTCCAGTCTGGCTCTTTTGAGATGTCGCCGCGAGCCAGCGATACGCGCACGTCTGCCTTTGCCGCGGCTAGCCGAGTTTGCAAAGCCTCCCGCAGATAATCTGGCATCGGCAGCGTCCGCCGGCTCTCGGCGGTTTTAGGTTCGCCTAGTTCTCCTCCATACTGCAGAGAAGTCTTGATGTGAACCAAGCCCTTCTCAAAGTCCACGTTCTTCCATTGAAGCGCCAAGGCTTCCGCTCGCCTTAATCCAAGGCTGGCACACAAGAACACGCACATCTGGTGACCGTCTCGGCAGTCAAGACCGTCTAGGAGTGCTTTTACTTCTGCGGCAGAGGGTATGTCGTCTCGCTCTTTTGATTTCTTCACGATATGCTCCGTTCCTTCCATGGGATCATGTGATAAGTAGCCGTCAATTCGAGCCGACTTCAACATGCTATAAAGCGAGGACTTCAAGTGACCCGCATAACTAGAACGCACTGGACGCCCAGCAGGTCCGCCGGTCTCCATGAGCTCACGGAATGCCTCGTCTATCATTGACGGCTCGAACTCCGAAAGGCGAGTATCCTCGCCAAACAGCCACTTTATTGTGCGCATTGCCTGCCTATCCTTGGCAAGCGTGGATGCCTTCATCTTGCCTATACGCTTCTCATACCAGCGATTAAGGTAAACGCCTAACTTTATTTCTTCGCTGACTGCGTTCGCACATTCTGCCTCAAACTCCGCCAGAGCCTTCTTGGCTTCGCCGTAGGTTCCACGAAAGCGGCGAGACTTCTGAATACGCTTTCCCCGCCGGTCTTTGCCACACGATACGAACAGACGCCAGTAGCGGCACTTGTTCTGCGGCTTGTTTTCCAACGGTGTAATGCTTCCCATTTCGTCCTCCTATACCTGCATTAAAGCGGACCACGCACGATGTAGTCGAAACTGCGCGAGTTATGCGCGATGCATCCGCTGCTTATATCTTTGCAGGTCGGAGGGCGTTTGTTAATTCACTATATTGTAGTATTGAGAATATTTTTAGTGGAGGTGTATTGCACGTCCACAACTCATACAAAGGCCCCTTTAAAAGGCCCCTTTTAAACCAATATAAAATAAAAGAAAGGGAAAGCATTGATGCTCGCCGCTTGTCGGCTCTGGTAGTGTCTGGGGTGTTTGGAACATGGTGCTGCCGAGGAAGGCGTTCACCTAGACTGATAGTTCAACAAGAAAAATGACGCCTTCACCTTACCCCCGACGTCTTCGATGCCGTTGACTTCCGCAACTCGCCAAAGATCTGCGGGAGTATTCATACCTGATTTAGCGACCTTTGCTCTCAAAACCTGCGTTCGGCAATAAACGGCTATGAGGTGAATACCTAGAAGAACCTCGTTAACCGTTCTGACAGATCTTGCCCCGACCTACAAAAGCGGAGACCGGTCTCACTACGCCTTCTCCTATGCTCTCCAACCCTGATCATATCGGGACGGCTCAACATCCGCACGGAAGCCTATTAGCTTCCGCCTCAACACACAAGAACGTCCTTGTTTCTAGAACGTAGGCGCGACTACATCAAAACAGGAGTACCCGGAAGCTAACGAGTTTCAAGGGTTCCGCCGGCGGCGAAAGCTGAAAAGGCTTTCAGGTAATACAGGATGATGGTGACCTCTCAATTTTTCCTCCCAAGCTTTTCGTAAGTGCTTGGAAGGAGAAAACAATGATTGAAAAGATGACTTGTATTGACTGTGGAAGGACGCTCCCAATAGACGATTTTGCGTTCGCAGATAAAAAAACTGGTAGGAGAAAAAAGTATTGTTCCGAATGCAATAAAGAGAAAGTGCGTGAATGGCGTCGCAAGAACCCTGAAAAAGCCAAGGCGTCTGTTAAAAAATGGCAAAGAGCAAACCGTGAAAAAGTAAAGGTTTATCAGGAAAAATACCGTGAGGAACATCGTGAAGAGTTATCGGCAAAAAAAGCCAAATACTATGAGGAGAACTGCGAAGAGATAAAAAAGAAAGTGGCTCGCAGAAAGCAGAAACTAAGTAGATATAAGAACCTCACCAGACAACAGCAACTCGAACTATTTGAAGCGAATAAAGGGCTGGTCTGGCATATAGCCAAAAGCTACAAGTGTCATGAGTGCTTATACGAAGATATGATACAAGCGGGATATGAGTGGCTATGGAAAGCAATACTCGAACTCAATAAATATAAACCAAATAAGGCAAAAATCACTACATGGTTTGGTTGGTATATTAAAAAAGGACTCGGGTCATTTACCTACAAAGCCGCTAATACCTCTGGATTGTCAGTCGGCGCATATGCAATGAGAAACAAAATGAAAAAGTGGAATTACGAGAAACCAGACAATGAGGCGGATCACAGGATATTTTTAACTGCTACACGCTTGGACGCCCCACTAAATAAAGAAGACAACGACTCCGATCCGGTCTCTAGCATCATAGGTAAAGAAGACAAACACTATGATGGTTTATCAGACGAGGTGACTAAACTACTTTCTGCTCTTGATGATAGGCATCGCGAGTGTATTATTCGCTTCTTTGGCATTGGATGCGAACCAGAGACAATAATAAAAATTGCCGAAAGCTACGGAGTATCGGACTCAGCAATATATTATTGGATAGATACTGCTCTTGAACAACTGCGCGATATTCCAGGCACATCAAGCCTAGCCGTCTACCTATAACAAAAGCTGAATGAAAGCTGAAAAGCGTCGGGGATAATCCGGCGCTTTTTCTTTTTCTCTCAAGCTTTATGGCAGGACGCGTAAGGAAGGAAAAACTAATGAAATCTTACGAAGAAACAATCAAGCATCTAGCTGAACTCTACAAGCCAATATACGAGAAGCCTCTTAACGAGAGAGACGAGAGAGACTACCGCGAATTTGACAGGGCTTTATTCGCCGCAGAAAAAGACTTCGGCATCAGCGACCTCAATGGCTTCTCCAAACTCAAGAGTGACATGTATGACTTCTTCTTCGGGAGGAAAACGCTCCAAGAGATATCACTGAATGAGAGGGGCGAATAATGAGTGGAAGGATCCTTGGATATGTGCGTGTAAGCACTGAAGAGCAAAACCTTGCACGACAGTTAGAAGCCATGGGCGATGTTGACTTACTTTTTTCCGACAAGATGTCTGGAAAGAATACCAACCGCAAAGGCTTACAGGAGATGTTTGCGGAAGCTCGCGAGGGCGATACGATCCGCGTAAAGAGTGTAGACAGGCTCGCCCGCTCCACCCGGGACTTGCTCACTATTCTCGACGATTTCGAGGAACGGGGCATCAGCGTGGAGTTTCTGGATACACCGTATATGAACACCAACTCAAAGGAGGGAAGGTTCTTCCTAACTATCCTCGGAGCATTAGCGGAGATGGAGAGGGCTACGATCTGCGCCCGCCAGGCAGAGGGTATTGCTATTGCCAAAGCCCAGGGTAAATATAATAAAGACCCGATGCTCACGCCAGAACAGGTAGCCGAGATCAGGCGTCGTTGTCTTTATGAGAACAAAACAGCAATGGCTAAGGAATATGGCGTATCGCGCGCAGTACTATACGATGCCATTTATGGTGAGAGGTGTTATTCAAAAGAAGCCTTTTCCGATGTTCCGCCTCTCCCTCACCCAGAACCGAAACCTCGCAAGAAACCCAAAGAGAAAAAGCCAGGCGGCGGCCCAGCTTTAACCGTGGAAGAGGTTGCCGAAATTCGTCGTCGTGTAGCAGCTGGCGAGACACAATCTGATGTTGCCCGCGACTTTGGTATTAGCCGAGACCTAATAAAGAAAGCTGTACTCGGCTATGGCCCATACGGCAAAGGCAAGTATCTGACTATACCGAAAATCAACCCACACCACGGTGCTCTCACCGTCAAACAAGTTACAGAAATTCGCACCCGCGTTTTTAGCGGCGAGACGCAGGCATTCCTTGCTCGTGAGTTTGGCGTCTCCGAGTTCACGATGAGTAAAGCAGTTCGCGGTCTCGGTGCTTATGGCAAGGGAGCCTACGCAAAGATCCCGGTTTTGGCATAAAGGAGAACCCCATGTGTGAGACATACACACCAAAGCAGCACCAGCTCTTGATAGATGAGGCTATGAGGGCTGCAAAAGATGGAGACCCTGTTCGCACGCTAAATAAACTCATGCGCTCCGTGTTCCCAGACGCCGATCCGGTCAACCGCGAATACATCATCGATGAATACTGGACTTGGTTCAATGCGTTCTCGGGGAGGTTATAGCAATGACCCCCGAAGCAAAACAGAAGATGTTCCTAGATAACCGCTGGCTCGTGAACCATATCGCCGGTCGCTATAAATGCCCAGAGCAAGACAGAGAAGATATGCTCCAAGAAGGGTATCTCGCACTGTGGAGAGCAATAGACAGCGAGAGCTTCGACCCGAAGAAGGGAACCTTTGCCACTTTTGCTGGCAAGTGTATTGAGAGACAGATGGGAGACTTTGTTTCTGAAGCCTTCAACAACAGCGGGCTTTCTGCGGGAGCAGACACGCTCAAACGCGTGGGAAGGGCGGCGGCTAAGTCAAAGTCAAAAGTTGGCGAGATAAACCCCTCAATATGGCTGGAAGAAACAGGCTACGATAGACAAACAAGTTCTACCAACGCATGGCGTCTGACAATAGAGAGAGCCTCTCTTGATGCTCCAATAAATATTCACGATAGCGACGACGATGCGACGCTTCTGAACTTCTATGGCGCCACGGAAGATGACTACGACTTCATGACAGTAAACAATGCAGCACTCTTGCGGGCATTCATAAACCTTTTACCAGAGCATGAGAAAGAGGCTATTTGCCTAAACTACGGCATCGGCTGCGAGCAGATGACCATGAGGGAAATAGCACGGATAAAAGGACGCTCACAGACAGCGATCCTTCACCGCGTAAATTCCGCCAAGAAACATCTCCGCGAGATGATGGAAGGCGTCATAGACGCGAGTGACATCTAGGAGGAACCATGTCAAAAGTAAACAACGGCTTGGTTAAAGCCTATTCAAGAACTACCGATAAGCTCCTGGCTTTATGGCCCGCGATCATCTCCAAGGAACCGAACGGTTATACCGTCAAGTTCCCACTCCTTGGAGCGGAGTCTATAACGTTTTACCCGACGGCACAAGCGGCTGCGGAGTCGTTGACGGGAACTGGAAATGACTGGGTTCGAGTTGAGGTGGAGTGGAAGAAATGAGTAACAAAGAAATACCAACATGGATAGATCATCCTGGCCTAAAAACACCCGACAGAAAATACGTTGACCCGCTTATGGAAGAAAGAGGGCTTGACCTACGAGGAGGATACATATTTCGCTTTTATGCCGTTATGTCAAGAGAGGCAAAAGCGCACGGGATGACGCTCGCCGACTACCTGCGTCAGAGTTATTTGGAAGAGTTCGGCGACGAAGCACAGATGGCGGCATACAAAGCTGGTGTGCCGTTCGAGGACATCATCGCTTAGGAGGGGAATGATGGCAAGTATGACCATGTATGTCGGCGTGGAAATGAACGACATAGACACCGTGCGCTATGCGATTTTCATTGCCGCAAAACGCGGGCTGTATGAGCGAGTAGAGGTCAGTTACGAGCATGATGACTTCCTATTGGATCGGATGACCATGCACATTTCAATACCGCGAGCGGTTCTCTACGATGACGAGTTCATGAGCGGCCTCCAAGCGCTCGAAGCGGGAGTGCCTATTGATGACTTGCTCGCTTAGAAAGCTGAAAGAAACCTTAGGACCAGTCGGATCATCTCCCAGGAATTAAAAAATCCTCCGATGCTTTACGGCAGAAAGGACAGGACTAGCGGAAGGAAACAAACATGTCCAAGAAGAAAGAAAAAGAAGCGCCCCGGAGCGGCAACTCCGAGACGCAAGCCAACCAGGAAATCTGCGACGAAAACCTAGACGGCGAGACCTATTCTACCGACAAAATGGTCTTTAAGCTAACAGTTCCTAAGTTCGGCACCTTTATGGCGCGAGAAGAGATGGGACCTGCTGGCGAGGCGATAGTCCGCGAGGCTATCAAGCAAATAAGAACGGTCGACGCGTCAGTAGTTCCTCTCCCGATGGAGTATGTATTCAAGGCTGATGCCTCTACTATTTTCTTCGGGAGCCGTTTTGAGACGAAGCTAGACATCACGAAGGAAGCAGCTACCCAGAGCGTTCTCGCTACCATGGCTCACTATGGCATCTCTTGTCTCGCGATTGCTCGCTACGAGGATCATGCCCAAGTCATGTATGGCAGGGGAGATGTCTTTGAGTTCATGAAATACCTCCAACTCCCGGCAGAAAGGGAGGTGGCTTAAATGCGTGAGATGTATGACCCCTCAAAACAAGCAGTAAAAACTATCACACCAGACGGCACCGTATATGACAGTGGATTAGAAGCCCGTTTCGGGATGTATGCGAAGACAAAGCTCAATATGGAGTTTGAATACGAGAATAACCTCGCTTTCATCATGGAGGTCTGCGGTGGTCAATATAAGCCAGACTACGGCCAGAGGATGCCAGACGGCTCTCTGTCGGTGATAGAGGTGAAGGGCTGGAAAGGAGCACGCCCAGACCAGGTAGCCAAGTTCATGTATGCCAAAGTAGACGATCCAGGAGACGAGGTTTCAAGTTATATCTTCGCTTGGAGCAAGGGCATTGAAATCTACGACGGGCAGAGCAAGAAAGCACGCCCCGCAGCCTTCTACAAATGCCCGCGTTGTAGCGAAGAGGTAGAAGAAAATGAGAAGGGTTGGATCCTTCCAAAAGATGACCACTACTGCCCAGAGTGCGGAACTCGTTGCGACTATGACTGTGTGAACTTCAATGAGGCTTTTAATGACTGGTGGCGTGAGGAGCATTGGGGACCGATATGGAAGAAGTGGAATTATCAGTGGAATAGGAACCAGGACGCAGAGCAGCAGTCGCTGGCACTTGACAAGCGCTTCTCTGATTACCTGTATAAAACATACCCAGAACTACAACTCCGTAGACAGTCTGCCCACAACAAAGAACTCTCTTTCCTGACGCGTTTTGCCTTTGATGGCTCTTATATTCCCGAGTTCTGGTATACGGAGCCGAGGCGCAGCGTGAAGAGTTTCGGCTCGGCATTAGAGCCTATTGTCGTGGTCTTGGTTCAAGACTGGGACGACAACTACCGACAGGCTCTCATAAAACAACTCATTCGCTTCGTAAATGACAAGGGCTGCCCAGTAGTAAAACTCGTTCACATTGACCACGACGGCATCCATGTGTGTGACAAATACAACTCCCAAGGTTTCAGCGATGGCGGTATATACACCTGCCCCGAATGCGAGAAGACCTTCTTTGCTAGCGATGACAATCACAGATGCCCATGCTGCGACTGTCTCAAAGCCGAGAAGATATCCAAGTAGAAAGCTGAAAAAGTCTTCAGGTTTCCGGTCCAGGACGCCGGAAACCCCCAGACTTTATGGCAGGACAAACGGAAGGAAAAACCCTTATGAAGAAATCAACGACAAACGATCCCATGCGGTTCTCGTTCTGGGAGAGTTTTAGCAGAGGCATCGCGGAGATGGACGGTTACGAGGAAATCGGTCTGACACCCGAAGAGGTTGAGTTCACCAAGATGCGCTTTACCTACGATATCGCCCAATACGGTGCCTGGCTCATTGAGCCGGACTGGGACGCTTATGACATCCGCGTCCGCACTGCGGTCCGTTTCGCGTGGGAGCTTCTTCTCCCGAACATCAAGTCATCGCAGAAAGCGGCTACCACAGGATCTTCTGGTGGAAAACAAGGTGGGAGAGGCAACAAGAGAGGCAGACCTCGCAAAAAGAAGGTTGAGGAACCTGCCGAAGTCCCCGAGACCCCCATTGACTATTCAAGTGATGAGCGCGGCTGGGACAGCGTGTGCATATCCCGAGAACTCGCATAGAGGTGCCTCATGATGACGCCAAGCAAAAGATATGACGCGATGATGTCTTACGTGTTTCGCCTACAAGCAAAATACGCTCTATACATGCACTATGACCTATTCTCCAACGACATCTCTTATGACTTTGAAATCAAGGGCGAGCGCATCACTGGGTTTCCCTATTACGCGACAACAGGCGACACCAGCGTCCTCCCAGACGAACTCATCCCCGTATTTGATGCATTAGAGGCGGGAGTGCCTCTTGAAGATATTCTCGCCTAGGAGTGAAGCATGGATATATCTCCGACAACTAAAACGATGATACGAGACTTACAAATAGAACGAGAAGTCATTCGCATGAGTCTCGGACGAAACGTCAAACCAGACAAAAATAATACTGTTCGCGATATATGGGTGGATCTTAACGGGCTTTGGTGGCGGTCAATTCTGCTGAATGCGGAAACAAAAAACCGCCTCCCGGAGTATGCGCGTTTCAAGAGTGCAATACACGATGACGATGCGATATGGGATGCCTACGCGAAAGAGGCGGAGAGTATCTACGGAATAGGAGGCATCTTAGATGCATACGCGGCAGGGGTGAGCATTGATGACATTACGGCATGACAGGATGGAGAGGATGGTGAGAGCCGGCATGACGCATGACGAGCTTCTTGACAGGGTGTTGAAGCGCATCAAGAGAAACGGAGTTATGCCGTTTCTCATCGGCGGCAACAAACACATTGATGGGGTGGCGCGTCAATACAGACAAGGCGGCGTCTTTTATACCGAGCGCAAGGCTCTTATTAAGGAAGCGGAGAGACGCGGCATCACGCTGGAACGGTTATACGCAGAGACCATCTGCGATGAAGGACAAATGAAAGCCTATGAGGCAGGAGTGCCTCTGCGAGACATACTCGCCTAACGGAAGGAGACCACAATGAAACCATTAAAACCGTTTACTGATGATTTTGAAAAAGAAGTATTGGAGAGAGTAGAAATGTTTAGTTACATGATGCCAGATGATGAATGCAAAAAGCTTTATGAACTAGCTTATCGACTAATAAATATGGACGAAGCCGAGAAAAAAGCCTATGAGGCCGGAGTGCCTCTGCGAGACATACTCGCCTAACGGAAGGAAACAAAAATGACCATCAGTGAGGAAGTGAGGCGTCTTTCTCTTGGCAGGAATATCAAACCAACGGAAGAAGCCAGAAACGACTTATTGCGTCTCTGGATAGATGGAACTCTTCCTCCAGGTGCTCCAGATGCAGGACCAGAATACCACGAGGCTCGCTGGGATTATAAACACCTGATATGCACTGCCGTAGAGGACGAAGGAACATGGAGGCGCTTTATGGAAAAGCACGGCAACGATGATATAGGAGGAATGCTTGACGCTTATATAGGAGGCGTTCCCGTAGAAGACATAACCGCCTAACGGAAGGAGACAAAAATGGCGACTAGGACTATGAAGGAAATCACACGCAGCAACGCTTCAAGGAACTACCTTGAACACATTGACCGAGCAGCCCGCACCAAGCGCGCTTTGGAGTTGGAGGCGTCACTTTATGACTGGCGTGGATGCCAAGACAGGGCTGACGACAAGATCCACGACGCGCAGGCTCTCGCTCAAGAGATTGAGGAAGCCAAGAGGTTCTGTGAGAGGATCGGCGGAACAGAAGGAAAAGTCCTTCGCCGCCACTACATTGACGGAGCCAGCTACGCCGACATCGCGGACGAGGAGGCATACAGCGAGCGCCAGATAGGCAGATACGCGATGCTGGGACGAGTGGCACTCTTTGACATGCTCTCACCACAATGGCAGAACACAGTCCTCGTGGCGTAGTCAAGATAGACAACCAACTGACAGAAAGCGGCGTCCTACGGGGCGCCGTTCAGTTTCGTTTCAGCTTTCGAGCATTACTGAATTTTTCTCCGAGACTTTCTCGCAGAGCAGGTCTAAGGAGAAAGCAATATGAACATAACCTACTTTAACGACGGCATGTACCTTGACGCCGAAAAGCTGGAACTTGAAAACCCGGCGGAGGTATACGCGGAAATACTCGTCAACAGCATCATGCGATCGTTGGAGTATTCCCCTCGCTTACAGCATGAGTTCTTTGAGCGCTTGCGACCAGCCGCTGCCGCCTACTACGACTGGCGGATCATGCCCGTTGGTCAATGGGCGGAAGACAAAATCGAGCTTGATGAGATCGGTGAGGAAGACGACATAGAAGAAGACGACATCTACGACCCCGACCCAGATGACGACCAACCGCTTGACGAATACATTCTGGATAACCTGCTTCAGCTCCGTGTTTCTGTGAACACGCTCATAGACGAAGTCGCAAGTTCGGTGTTCGACGATGACGACGACGATTAGTTCCGACGAGAAGATCATACGCGTTAAGAGGTATGTCGCCTATATAGAGGACTTGATGCGAACCACGGAGGCTGCGGGCTATGAGCTCGAGGTCTTGAAGGCAAAAGCCGCCCCTGGCGGCATCGCCTACGACAACGTTCGCGTCACTACTAGCCCTACTGGCGACCGCTTGGAAAGAGCGGTCTTGAACCTCATCGAATACAGGGAGTCTCTCGCTCGTGACCATCAGATGGGCTTGGAGCAGATAGATGACTTCTTTGATCGTCTGCGTGGATTGAAGACGGAGGGCGGCATCATCGTCCGACTGCATTACCTGGAAGGCATCGGGGACGACGGCGTTGAGAGATACGGTCTTGATGGCCCCGAGTATTCGGAGATAGCAGAGCCGCTCGGATACTCACGGACAACTGCTTTTAGAAAGCGCGATGCGGGATACGTTGAGCTCTATGACAACGGGTTGCCGCATGGCTTTGAATAGGACCAAACGGAAGGAGAGCAATGATGGATAAGAAGTTTGACATCAACGAGTATACGGAACTTGCCGCAAAGCGTCTTTTCTGGGACACGCCGGACACCAGTTATTTCCGGGGCTTTCTCATGGGCATGGCTCTCGTAGCCGCGAAAGAATACCAAATCGACGAAGACTTTGCCTATTTGCAACTACGCTATTCGGTTCGGCGATATTGGGACGCTGCGCGCATAGCACTCCAGGACGAACTACTTAGCTATAAGCCCAAGGAATGGGAGAGCCCCGAAACCGAAACGGAAAACTAGGAGGAACGATGGCTTTTTACACTCAAAACAATACTGTCACAAAGGAACGCGTAGTCGAGGAACTCCGCGACGTCGCAGCGTTCCTCGATGAGAATGCCGAGAAGCTTCTGCGTGACTTAGATGATTTATACATCGCGGAACATGGATGCCACATCGAACTGGAACTCTTGCCTAGCAATAGCGTAAGCACTATCTCTGTTCAGAAAGATTTCCTCGTAGTCAAAAAATGTGTCGACGGCGGATTTTCAGACTAACCGCCCAGCCCCGAAACCGAAATGTGAACTAGGAGGAACGATATGGGAGAAGAAATTGGCTACGGTCTGCGCACTGTCTATGTTGCGTTTCACGACGACAACTTCACTTCCGAAATTCCAGGCGCTGTGAACATCTCGCTCGCACCGCCAAAGCTTAAACGCCAGGACATTCGCAAGCTGCGCAAACAATACGACCCGCTAGCAATCATTGGGACTGGTTACACAGACTATTCTCACAAGGAAGACTATCTCGTAGTCAGATGTTTTCTCAAAAAGACACACGAAGTTATTGGCGACTTCATGGTGAGAGCCAAAGATCTAAGAGCGAACACATGGGACTCCGACGCGATGTTCCTGGCAAAAGTCAAAGCCTACGAATATTTAAAAGAGCAGGGACGCATCTAACTAACCGCCCGCCCCGAAACTGAAAGGAGGACTAGGAGAAACGATGTGCGACAGTATTCAGTACAACACTAGCTCTTACACATTTCAAGAGGCGACCAAAGACCTAGAAGAAAACGGTATGTATGACTTCAATGGTTTCGGACTGGAATTACCCGACGACTTAAACAAGCTGTTTGGAATACGACTCTGTTGGAGAAACTACTACTCCTTACGAACTGAAAGTTCCGTCGCTATGGCCACCGATGAAGCAATCAAACGCTGGAATGCCTTGGCTCCAAAAGCAGAAATTCCAATTCATCTGCCTCCGCAAATTGCCGTTCTTTTCGCAGAGGCGATCTGGCTAGATACGCTCGCGGACTGCTATGACGACTCCGATGCCGAAATGAATAGCGACTTTGAATACGCCTTATACCTGGAAACCATTCACAAAGTCCCATCGTGTCCCTCATACCCCAGCTGGGAAGAACTAGCAAAGTCTGCTCATGAAGCGGGAGTAGATTCGCGAATCGACTCCTGGCTCTCTGGCGTACCTTTGGAAGACATTCTCGCTGCCTAACCGCCACCCCGAAACCGAAATGTAACTAGGAGGACTAATGCACTGCCCATTGAAAACAGCAAAATACATCAACCCAAAAGACGAGGAGTGCAGCATTGACTGCACTTGGCTCGTCGGTGATAAGAGCGGGAACCTCGCCTGTGCTGTGCCTGCTCTCATTGAGGTCTTATCTGGCGGCTCTCTTGTATGCCAGAACTACTACGAACTCAAAGATGTTGAGGAGGACGAAGATGTCATCGGAGAATAAAACTACTACTCGCGGCGGGATTAGCCTCACGGCTCTCGCTTTGCTTTGGGGAATGGTCACGCAGGCTCTTACTTGGGCTGGCGTCATATCTTGGCCTTGGTATGCGATTTGGGGACCGGCTCTCATCGCTGCTGGCATCACGGTTATCGTGCTGTTGGTTATCTTCGTCTTGGCTTTGCTCATGGTAGCGGCGGATAGGTGATTGATATGGGACTGTCAGTTTTCACTCATTACAAGTGCGATGCTTGCGGCAAGAAGGACAAGAGCGAAGGAACCTACGAAGTTCCGAAGGGCTGGGGTTTCATAAACATTTTCGGCTCGTATGACGGCGATGTGTGGCTGTGCCCAAAGTGTGCCAGCAAGATGTATCTCGTGGCGGTAAAGCCGCAGGTTATGGGAAGCGATGACGGCTGGATCGACGGCGACTCTTTCGTTTTGACGGAAGGCGACATCTTGGCGATAGCCACGGGTGTGCCGATAGAGGATGTCGTAGCATAGGAAAGGCGAGACCGTGTCCCGAAGTTTCCCTCTGGGCGTATCTCGCCTTTATGGCGGGCATTGCATAGCACCTAGGCTACGGTTACCCGCAGCCCTGATTATACCATAAAAGACGTCCGTAAATGGTACTGTCGGTACCCGTATTCTCCCTATACTTATACTGTCCTAGGACTGCGCGGGGCATGACAGCGGCTTGTTTTCCGCCTCGTTTCCTTCCGCTCGCGCAGTCCGTCTTTTCTTCAAAAGCCCCGACAAACTTTTCTCTTTGGCGACCTGCCTTTCCTTTCGCAGAGTGCGCAAGCTTTTCCTCACTCGGTCGGGGCATGCTTATGACCACGCCTTGATGGCGTTTTGAATACAACCCACACCCCTTTCTCGTTGGGACGTCCTGATGGCGCAAGGACGCAAAAGAAGAGCGCCAGTGGAAAGCGGCGGGCTTCGCGCTCGCCGTCTTTCTTTTTGTCTAACGGAAGGAACCTAACATGCCCTATGAAGTCAAACGCGGCCAGATCTGGCAACTCGGACGCCATCGCCTCATGTGCGGTGATGCCACAAACAGAGAAGACGTTGACGCGCTTTTAAATGGTCACAAGGCAACGCTGACGCTTACAGACCCGCCCTACGGTGTGAGTATAGTCAAACCTGCGGGGGGGGTCTCGGCGGAATGGGGAGTCTCGGGAGAGGAGAGGGTCTATCGGCGGAGGAACGATCGCACCAACGAGCTGTCTACGGGACAGATTCGGGGGGGGTGCGTCGCCTCAACGAAACTCACCCAACAGACAAAGCTCCCGGATCGGAGTTCCAGGAGCTTGCCCGCACCCAAGATCTACGAGCCTGTCATTGGTGATGACAGCACAGATGCTGCTAAGGAACACTGGGAGATAGCAAAGGATGTCTCCGACAACCAAGTCATCTTCGGTGGCAACTACTTCGCCGACTTTTTGCCCGTCCATAAACGCTGGCTTGTCTGGGATAAGCAAAACGGGCAAAACAACAACTTCGCAGATGGAGAGTTGGCATGGACCTCTTTTGACAAACCGCTGCGTATCTATCAATGGCGCTGGGCTGGAATGATACGCAAAGGTCCTAAGAATGAGGAGCTCTATGAGCGCATCCATCCAACGCAAAAGCCAGTCGGACTACTCCGTATGATCATCGAGGATCATACGAAAGAAGGCGACTCCATCCTTGACTGTTTTTTGGGTTCTGGGTCAACGTTGATAGCGGCGGAGACTTGTGACAGAACCTGCTACGGCATGGAGCTATCCGAGGTCTACTGCGAAAAGATACTCAAACGATACGAAGACTACACGGGTGACAAGCCCGTTCTTCTTTTTTAGGACAAATAGCAAAACGGAAGGAGACGACAATGAGTTGGCCAATAGCACTTATCGGCGGCATCATCCTTGGTCTTTGGGCTTTCTTTGAGGGCATCAAAGGCAAGAAGAATAACAGGAACAACAAACGCAACCGCAACGATGCCAGAGACAATACTCCCAGGAGCTTCGCATCTGCTGGTGCGAGGACGTCTGGTAGATATCAGATAAAGAGCGACGATGACGGCTACTCCCGAGTAGTTGATAAGCAAACGGGAGCCTGCGTCTTTGAAAGTCCTAACAAGAGCGAGGCTACGGATTGGAAGCGTAGCCATGAGTAGCAACCGTTCATCTCGCTGGAAAAAGACCAGGGAGAGGGCCTACCGGAGGGATAAGGACCGGGGGGAGGTCTGCCATATATGTGGGCAGCCTATTGATTATGACCGGGGGCTATCTGGTAAAGAATATGACCCGGAGAGCTATGAGCCGGATCATTTGCTTCCCGTTGCGCTGTACCCAGAATTCGAGAACGACCTTTCAAATGTAGCCGCCGCGCACTCTAGGTGTAACCGCAGCCGCAAAGACAAAGCGGGGGTCGAGTTGAGAGACGATCCTAGTAGGGTATGGTAGCTGGCAGAGCGTATGTTCTCGCCCATGTTTTACCCACGGGGTTGTCTTGGAAGATTGAACAATGACCCTGCCGCCCGCCCCGTTACAACTTAGAGAGAAAAAACAACAACTTGCTTTATCTGATCATATCCATCTATCAAAGACTAGTAATAACTTATTACTTCACCCTATGGGGTTTTATTGCAGGTAGGGGTATCAAAATCTTACAGGTTTATACCACAGCCCG
>JAEIGA010001136.1_pt1 | contig 40776 bp, 78 predicted proteins | sample 9270691 | NCBI WGS metagenome assembly JAEIGA01 (sample SAMN17057246, study PRJNA624740) | gut metagenome | biome: biome; isolation source: fecal sample | host: Bos grunniens | place: China: Xizang | collected 2019 | reverse complement strand
CAAGACAAACTTATTATAACTTGCGCTCTTTTCATTGTAGTCGAAAAAAATACTAAAAAAGTATTTTTCAACAATTGATTAATACACATTTCCCTCCGTTCATGGTCGGGCGTACATGGCGTGAAAAACTACCATCCTCCAATCTATTTTTCTATATTCTGCAAGAAGTCTAGTTGTACATATTCTAAAAAAGAACCATTCAACAGTCTATGACACCATATTTTCAGACTATTAGTTGTATCTGTCCTAAAAAAGAATACATTCAACAGTGGAAACTATCTTGTGTCTTTGTAACGTTACGTTGTATCTGTCCTAAAAAAGAATACATTCAACAGTATTTTTCATATAAAACGTTCTATTACAATTATTTGCATACAATTTAACATTGGGAAAATCGGTTTGTTCAAATATTCATCTAACAAACAAACCGATTTTTTCCGTTTCTGTCAACCTATGATTCCACTTCAACAAACTGCCCATTAATAATCATACCTTTAACCGTGTTTCCCAACTTAATGAAAGTCTTCAGCGTTGCCACACTCAAGTTCTTCTTGAACTTTTTCCGTATGTCATATGACGGCTTGTTGTACATTCCTTTTCCCACTTCAACCTTTATCGTCATGGCGTCACGCAGAATCGGGTCATACGCTATATGACGGCAATTGCACGCTGAATTGAAGTCCGCATTCAATCCGTTGATATGCCTCTCTTGGTGTCTCCTTACAGACCATTTGTTGGCAAGAACATATTTCTTCTTCCCCTTGCCATCCAATCCTTCAACAAAATACAGCCTGTGCGTCTTGCTGTCCATCTGAGACGTGAACGCAGAAGGGCAAAACACAACACCCATATTGTTGTTATTCGTAAGTTGTACAAACTTGTCCTTTATATCAGCGAAATGTATCGCCTTCGTGATTATATTTCCGAAATCAGCTTTCTTCTTCCGAATAAGACCTTCATCAGAATATTCAACGTCATACAACAAACCGTTATCACCAAACTTGAAAACATAAAGATTCTTCTTGAAACCTTTCTCTGATATGATACTTTCAATTTCTTCAATACTCTTTCCCTCAAGTTTATGATATTTCAATAGAGACTTCGGTGTAGGGGTACCCATACCAATCTTCTTGAATTGGCTGCTGTCAAGATATTCAAGCGATATTGTGTCATAACCGTTTCTCCTGAAAACATTGAAGGCGTATGTCACAATGTTGTCCCTGCACCCTATAATGTCCTGTTCGACACGGGCAAGCTTATTCAAAAGCTCCTTGGCCACATCAGTCCCGACAAACGGGTTTTCAAACCTCCTCCTATCCATCGTCTCTTTTGAATCCGTGGATTCGTCAACATACCCCTGCGCATCATCGTACTCCTTCTGCTTCTCATAATACTTCTGCTTCAGGACAAAATATGCCTTGCACTTTGCCCGCAACATCTTTACAGCATGAATATAGTTCACCACATATACATTCCTGTTTGTCTTTACAATTCTCTCAAAAACCTTTCCAATCACCCTCTCACGCCTTGCAAGTCTGCTATCAGAATCACTTCCCTTCCATTGCTGTACATACCTTTCAAACAAGGAGTCCGTCTCCAACAAGCCGAAATTAACACTTTCAGCCATCTGCCTGTACAATTCAAGTTCATTCAAACCACTTTCACTATCACCGAATGTGGAAACAAATTCTTCATCATCTACAAGTTCCTTGTATAGATTGATATAGCCTTCAACATTCCCGTCATCCACAATGGAGGAGGCAAGCATACTGTGCTTTATGTTGACATCAACGCCGACAATATTCTTCATAGAAACTTCTTCCTTGCTGAAATCAACACCGCTTGTCAAATGAACAAACAATTCGCCGTTTTTCAAATTGAATGTGATTTGGTTACCGTGGTTGTTCACAATGTCAACCAATTCAACCCTCTCGCCGTCCACGTAACGCACAACCTGCCTGTTTCCAAGCAACTCCATCAGATAAGGCTTCTTATTAAACGTAAGGTTTATCCTGTAACCTGTGTTTCCGATACGTTCCATAACAAAATCCTGAACCGTGATAGTACAGCTTGTCATGCTTTTTCTAACACAACCGCCGAATGTCTTCAACTCCTCAACTACAAGCTCCTCTATCTTCTTTTTGATATCCTCCTCGTGTTCGGAATAATAACCGTAAAGACATTCCAACCTGCCGATCGTTTCTAACAGCTTGTCATTCTTCTCACGGCATTTCAATACTTCAATATAATCCTTGAACTCTTTCTCGCTGCCAATGTCATACTTCACAACATCAACAATCGTCTGTTCCAATAAGGTATCCTCGTCAACATCATTGGAATCGAACTTCTTCCACTTAACACCACCCACTTTCAAGCCGGCATTCATCTTCGTCCTGTAGTTACCAAATACGTTTGCAATATACCCTTGCCTCCTGTAATAGGTCTCAGAAAGCCCGAACATATTCCCCTCATAACCTTCAGGATTAATCTTTGCTATGACACAATATAAGGCGTTGTCGGCACACAGACTGCTGAAGCCCTTTTTGAAAATCTTGTACAACGGCAAATCCTTCTTGGATACATCAGTTACAGCGGAATAATACGCACTTTCGTAATTCTCGATGTACTGCGCAAGGTCGCCAATCCTCATCTTGGTGAGATTCTCACAAATCCATTTACTTACCCTGTTGTAATACGTGCAATATTCCTCCATTGCGGGAACCCATAACGATGTAATATCATTCTTCCCGCATTTTGCCTTGAAAATAAAGGTCTTGCTAATCTCATTCTCACCCTTATTCTTGTTAAACTCATGAGACATATATAATGTTATTTAACAACACCACCAACTTTATAATCAGGCGCGGTGATTTAACCTAACAGCACAAATATATCTCAAAAACCAATACACTACTACCACCTTTTTCTTAATTTTTGTTAAAAAAACAAAAATTGCATGATTTGTAGTGTATTTGTGTTATAACAGGCTTAAATAAATACGGAATATCTAATAGGGCAGAACGCTGACTATAACGGTTTCTTCAAAACTTGGTAATATAGGCTATCCAACCTGTAAACATCATCTATAGGCTAATTAACCTATAAGCCGAATAACTTATAAATACTGTTTATAAGTCAAAATACTTATAAAATACCGTCAAAATACAATATTATATTCACTGACAACTAAGCTAATTGGTTTATAAAACAAAAAAAACGCAGCCATAAATGACCGCGCACACTTTCTTAATAAAGAGTAAATCCGCTACCAAGAATGATATTCATACTTCCCGCTGAAAAACGTTTCCCTCGCATGTTTCAGGAAATCATTGCACAATTCCTTGTATCCGACTTTACCGTAGTTTTCCGTCTTAGCCCATTCAATGGCATTCGCAATCTCGGAAGCACTTCCATTTTCAGGATAAAACACCGTCTTTTTACCATATAGTGTGTCAATCTCAGTTGTGACAACCGGCCATTGAATGAAATCCTTTGTGTTATACTTATTCACACTATCCCAATCGTATTTGTATGCGTATTCAGCAGCTTCCTTGAAAACCTCCCAAGCCTCTTCCTTGCTCAAACCACTCTTGTCCAATATCTTCTCAGGGCCATGGTGTGTACCATCCAACGTGGTTTTATATTGGTATACATTAAACAATTTCCCCTCTTCCTCTTCATCAAAAGACCTCATATATTCAACCACATCGTCATCATCCATTTCACCGGCCAAAACTTCATTGATGCTCTCCCTTATAGCTCTCTTCAACCTGCCATCGTTCAATCCGCTTCCGTCACCGTTCCTCTCAGCCTCTTTCATCGGAAGGCAAAACCTGTAACAATCACACGCACCACCACCGACATCATTCCTACTGCAAAACGAAGGCGAAACACCGTCCATTGGTACGCATGCATCACCAGCGTTCAAACCATACCATAACTTCCCGTTGAAACTATCAATAAAATTGTCCATCATTCTAATCTCCTCTTCGGTGTAACCTTCTTCATCACCGTTCACCAAATAAGGAAGACACCAATCAGGGACAGTAACCTCATAATACTGGCCATCCAAACTCTCAACAAAATCATCAGGAACGTTGTCAAACTCGTTGTAATCCTTCAACATACTTTCATTCAACATACCACCACTCTCACTTATTATCCTCTTTACACTCTCCTTTATTATACCTTTTAACTTATCCTCGTTCAAATGAATACTCTTTTTAACCATAATTGAAATCGCTTTATGTGTTTATATGAATATAAATATATCCATGAATATAGATATATCAAACATCCTTTTCTCGCCATCTTCCCCGCCACGTGGCGAGAAAAGCATATTTAAATACACTTTACAATCATTTTCCCGCCAAATTACAACAGCAGATTGTTATAACCCACGCATTATCGTGACAAGCAAATTCACCATAACAAAATACAAATAGTATTTCCCTATAATAAGAAAACATAAGAACCTCTTAAAATTCGCAAAAATTTTTCCGGAATTTTTTTTGAAACGTGAAAATATTGATATATGGTTATACATATTTTTTCAACAAAAAAAAATAATTTTCAAATGGACTTTGGAAGAGGCTGTGGAAGAAGCTAAGAAATACAAAGGACGATATGCATTTAGAACGGCACACTATAAAGCATATGATATATTAAGAAAACACAACCTATTGGATATTATATTACCAAAGTTAACCACACAAAAAAAGAAATCTAAAACAGTTACTGAAAAACCCTTAAAAAAGGATAAACCAATAAAAAAAAATTAAGCAAAATATAACCGAAACCGATTGTTTTAATGCTGCCTCCAAATGCCAATATAAACGCAATTTTAGAGAAGAATATCCAAAAGAATATGCCGTGGCCTCCCGTAATAAGTGGCTTAAAAATTATACATGACTCAAAGGCTGTAAGCGTGTTGTTACAAACAAGGAATGTATAAATGCGGCTAAACTGTGTTCGACTAAATGCGAGTTTCGTGAGAGATTTTTAAACGAATACACTTTCGCAAGAGAAAATGGTCTTCTACAATGTTTTACTTGGCTTAAACGAAAAAAACAAACCTCTTAAAAATTTCCAAAAAAATTTTCCGGAAATTTTTTTTGAAACGGGGGTATAAAAAAAGACCCCCCCCCCACTTCCTTTTTTTAACGAGATTCTCGTCAACCGGTTCGTGTGCCGAAATTTGAGGTAACGAAGGGAGGGGGTCAGACAGGGGGATACGCAGCCCGGACGTAGCCACTCCTCACGTAGGGAGGGGTATCCCCACCCCCTACGTAGCCACCCCTAACGGCAACCCCTCATTTCAATGACGGATGAAATTAGTATAGGAATGAATGACACTATGCAAGTAATGACACCTGCGTCAGTTGTGTTGTCGTTGTGGGTGAAGCCACCAACGAGAAAGGTAATGATACCTGCAACGAGCAGGACAGCGGTCAGATAGAGGTCTAATTTTTTCATAGGGTGATTGTTTGATTGATTAACTTAACGAGACTAATATACAAAAAAGATTGATAGGTTGTTCGTTTTTTAACACTTTTTTTCGTGGCATCACTACATTCTCCATTGTTTTCCCTCCGTATTAACAAGTCAAATATAACAAAAAAGTTGATAGGTTGGGCAGAAATTAACAAAAAAAAATCCGCGCCACGAATGGCACGGACATTCAAAATCCAATATTTTATAGTTGGGTATTATCCCAATTTTTGCGCGTTCAAAGGTACGTTAAAGCGGATGATAATACCATAAACAGATTTTTTTGAGGCTGCCTCCAAGCGCACTCTGTTTTGATGCTTTGTAGTGGTCACGCTGTAATCGGTGTTGCTGACCAATAGAAAGCCGTCATTGGTATGTTGGGCGATACAAGTGTTATATGAAAAGAGTTTCCCATCCTTTGCGGTGAGGGCATTGGTCTTTCCGTTGAAAGTCTTGTCGGCTACGAAAGCCTTGATAAAATCGTTGTTTGTCATAATGATTTTTTTTTGGTGAATGATTTGATTGATTAACTTAACGACCCCAATATATAAAAAAGATTGATAGGTTTGGCGGTTTTTAACAAAAAAAAACAGCACCGAATTTTGTTATTCGATGCCGTCAAAAAAGAATATATAAAAAAGCAGTTTATTGATAATCCATAAAAATAAACAAATAGTCTCTTCTATATGGTAATGGTAGTTGAGAGAAAATCATTTTAAGGACTTTTTCGTATTCAAACGATTCCCATTGGCGATTTGTGTAACCCGTTTCGGCTCTGACGATATAGCCGTGAAAAGCCATTTCAGCGTGTTGTTTCCACCCGTTTTTGGTTTTGGTTGTGTGGCAAAGGATTTGGACTTTATCCCCGCCAATATTTCTTTCAAATGTTTTTTCGTTGTATTTTTCCATAATAGTGTTTTATTTGATGATATTATCGGTGTTTTTCGCTGAAAGCAGCCACATAAAAGTGAAAGCACTGAAAAGTATTGTGGGGATGATACAATCCTTATATATTGGATTGGATATATACATTCTTGTCGGCTGCGAGACAATGTTCGAAAGGACAATTGCAAGCAGAACGATATTCCCAAATGCTAACATGATACAGACCACAAAAAATGCTATTTTTCTCATAATGGTATTGGTTTGATTGATTAATTTAACGAGACTAATATATGAAAAAGATTGATAGGGTGGGGAGATTTTAACATAATTTTTTCATGTTAATTTTCGCTGAATGTATCAGATTTTTTGTTATATTTGGAGTGTTAACGGCTGACAAAAATAATGCGTGTACGGATGTGTTTCACCCGCACACACACTACTTTTGTATCTATGCTTATTCACCCTTAAATAAAGGGCAAATAAGCGTCTTTTGCGTATTCCATTAGTTTCTTTGCAGTTTCCACCGCAGACTCATTCCTTGCGTCTGTGTAGGTCTTATTTGCCATTTCCTGAATGAAGTCGAGGCAATGCCGCATATACGACTGTTGCAGTGTAGGATGATTTTTAGCCATTGCTTTGGCTAATCCTTTGGAGTTGAAAGCGCAGTCGTTGACCATTTTATCCACAATATGTTGGTAAAATTCGTCTTTTTCCGACCATTCCTTAAACGTCGCCCATTCGTATTCGGCAACAAGTTCTTTTAAGGTTTTAGCCTCACTTTCGGGCAAAGTGTTGATAATATTGTTTACTTTTTCAAGGAGTTCGTTGTTACGTTTCATTGCTTTTGATTTTTGGTGAATGATTGATTTAACGAGGCTAATATATAGAAAAAAATGATAGGATGTTCAAATTTTAACACAAAAAAAATTTCGGAAAAAGTGTTAAAATTTTTCCGGTACATCAAAACTTTTGTTATATTTAGCGTGTTAACGCGAAGGGAATGTAATAGGCAGATGGTTTTGGTTATCAAATGTTTTATATATTGTTTTCCCTTGTCAACAAGTCAAATATAACAAAAAACTTGATTAGGTCGGCAATTTTTAACATAAAAAAAATTTAGGAAAAAGTGTTAAAATTTGCCGAGTGTATTAAAACTTTTCATATATTAGTCTCGTTAAATTAAACAAACCAATTTATTATTCACCAAAAAAACCAATCATTATGAAAAATGAACAAATCGCAAAAGTAAGTGCAATGAGCAAAGCCATCTTCGGTGTCACTATCAAGACGAACACAGAGCCGAAGATGAGAAAAACGAACAACCCTTATTTTGGCAGGGTGAGAAAAGTCAGCACCTACTCCAACGCAATTTTGGGTGTTGATTATCAAAACGCAGTGAACAACCGCTTGGAGAGAGGCGGAATGGAGGCGAATTATGTGGCGGAAGCCCCGAAAGGAAAAAAGCACTACAACGCTTTCTTCTACCAATCCTTAAAGGATGAAAATGTATTCTACCTCAAAATAGGGATGTACAAAAACACAAAGATTGAGAGTGAGTACGAAGTGGATGGAAGAGCCGCCACGAATGAGGAAGTCGCAGAGATTAAAACATTCCTCCAAACAAGTGACGGAAACGTGAAAAAGCAGCAGGATGCGGGCTTGGAGGGTGAAGAGCAATATCGGATTGTCGCCCCTAAATTTGAGAATGTGGTATCAATCACGCTTGGGGAAAAAGTGATTGGATAACAACCAAAGCGCATAACGCAGCACTTTTTAATTAATATAGTATATAATAGACACGATTGTGTCCGAAATAACAGATAATATGGAAATATCAAAAGAAAAAATGAAAGATATAGTATTGAAAGATGATGCAAGTCCGTATGGTGGCACGGCTTTCAATGGTGAAACCCTATATGACTTTTGCGAGAGCGTGGACTTGTTGGAGTGTGATGATTTGGAAGAGATAAACAAGGCTTTGCAGGAGTGTGGGATATGCCCCATAAATGAGAGTGATATTGGCTGATTTGATTGATATAAATATGGTTTTGTTTGGCGGCTTTGCCCACTTTGGCGAAGTCGCTTTTTTCGTTCCCTTTAACAAGTCAAATATAACAAAAAAGCTGACAGGCTTGGAGAATTTTAACATAAAAAAAAATTCATGAAAATGTGTTAAAATCTGTTGAACGTATCAAAACTTTTTATATATTGGTCTTGTTAAATTAAAAAACAATATTGTTGTGAGAAAAGAAGAAAAACAATTATTGCTAAAATATCTTTGTGCAAGTTTGCCATATAATACAATTGTAAGTGCTGACAACGGCAAATATCGTGAAGATGTGAAACTTCGCCCGTGTCACATTGCCGATTTCAGCAATTGGGATACAAAGCCCTATCTTCGTCCGATGTCAAGCATGACGGAGAAAGAACGAATCGAGTTAAGCAAATTATTAGTTAAAAGATATTGCAAGGAAGATTGGGAAGGGCATATAAGCACTTCGTATTGCATTGAAATTGACAATATATATACTGACGATGAGGATGGGATTAAGTATCCATCAACATTTTCAATGGATGCCATTGATTGGCTGAACGCACACCATTTCGACTATCGCGGACTAATTGAGAAGGGTCTTGCCTTTGAAGCGTCAGAAGGAATGTATGATTAAAAATAATAAAATTATGAGTTGGAAATATTATCCGAAAGAATTTTCTTCTTACGAAGAGTATGTCAAATACCTCAAAGAAAAGGGGCTTGCCTTGGATGCACCATAAAAAGTTTGATAGAGTTGGCTGATTTTAACATAATTTTTTTATGTTAATTTTTGTTGAGTGTATTAATATTTTTCATATATTGGGCTTGTTAAAAAAAAAGATTATGATATATTACAGATGGCGTGAAAGTTTCAGCAATATATGGCACAAGACGAAGTGCGAGGTTTTGGAACACAACGACAAGACCGCCAAAATAAAATTATTGGAATTTGGAAAGAATCAAAGACCTGCGGGAAGTGTTATGAGAGTACACTTGAAGTCCCTTGTAGGTTTTTCTTCCGTTGAGCCGTCACCCGATTTGGAATGGCAAAAATACACATATTTTGAATAGAAATGTGTTAAAATTCACTCAACCTATCAATCTTTTTCATATATTAGTCTCGTTAAATCAATAAAAGCATTAGAATTATGGTTATATACAAAACATATTTGGTCACATACCAAGCATATTATTGGGATGTAAACAAACCTGCTAAAATTCGTCAAGAAAAGATTGAAATTGGGGTTAATGAAGATATGACAAACGGAAAGATTGCCAAAGCATTGCAGGAGAATATTGAGGGCGGTGATATTAAGACTGCTTTTGTTATTAACTTTTGGGAAATGTAATTAAAATTATTATTAATATGAATAAAACATTGACAAATAAATCGTGGGCGAAAAAACTACGAGAAGAGGACAATAATAAAAATAAAATGAATAAATTAGAGATTACCCAACCGATTGTGTTGGATGCAATTTGCGAAGTCTCACACACAAGAGACCATAAAGACGCTGCGAAATATGCGTCAATGAATTATAGTGTATATAACACCGCTTTGGCTGCGGTTGAGAAGTCTATTGGAGAGGCTTATTGGAAACCAATCAAAAAGGGTGAGCGATTCCCCTGCAAGGCACTTTTTATGGATGCCAATGGCACAATCCCCTCAAACATTATCCACGATAGGACAACGGCGGATGAAGACGGATATTATATTGATTGGGAGTGTTTGGCAAAGTTGCCGAGATTGGGAAAAAAATTGTGTTAAAATGTGAGGAGCGTATTATTTTTTTCTATATATTAGTCTCGTTAAGTTAATCAATCACCAATAATATCAGAGATATGAAAGTAATGGCACACAATGACGAGGTTATCAGAACCGTCAAGACATTCAAGAGATACAACCAAAGATGTTCCGAAATCATTTCGGAGGATTACCAAGAGATTAAAGACAGAAGATTGGAAAAGCCGCTTTTCTGCGGTGTGTTCACGGCAAAAATCTATATTGGAAACCAAATTATGGGAAAATATCGGTTTGATTGCCGACACTACCGAAATTGGGAAAGCCTTGAAGTGCTGACCCCAAGACTTACGAAGATTGGGTGACATCATTATAAGTGAATGCGAATGATTAACTTTTGAACGCGGGTGAGAAATCGCCTGCGTTTTTTTTATGTTAAAATCCACCGAGCGTATCAAAATTTTTGTTATATTTGTCGTGTTAACACAAGGGGAGGGTGCAACCCCTCTGATATGTGACAAGTAAAAAAAAAGTGTTAAAATCTGACGAGCGTATTAAAATTTTTCATATATTAGTCCTGTTAAATTAAAGAACGATAAGATTATGGAAAACATGGAAAAAATGAGAGAGTGTATCAAAAAGTACAATGATGCCCAAACAGAGGCAAAAGGTTGTGTGGAAGAGATTTTATTGGAAAAAGGTGAGTTTGTGTTTGATTGGGAGGATAGTGATGCACCCTCACTCATATCAATAATGTTCAACGATGATGTGGCTGACGCTTACATTACAAAGTTATGGGCTGAAAAAAGAGATGACAAGCAAGATATTGTGGTTTATGCGAACTTACACGCTTATTACATTGGTGATGACCTTGAAAGAATCAGTCTTACCTATGAGGAGTGCAATGTGGATTGGTGTGATATTCTTTGGTGGCTTTTGGAAACGATTAAGAGGGGAAAATAAATATGTTAAAATCCGCCCAAGCTATCAATTTTTTTCATATATTGGTCTCGTTAAACAATTAAAACATTAGAGATATGCCAACAAAAGATTATAAGAAGAGAAAGAACTTAAAGGAGTATAGAGTTACAAGATATTTTCACACTAACGAGCAGATTATCGTGGAGGCTGCAAGTGAGGAAGAGGCTTTGGAGAAAGCCAAGTATATGGACACCGACAACGAGCAGATTCTTAACGGATTGGTTAGTGACGGCTCTTCCGATGTTGAGGAATTGTAAACAACAACAAACAATAAGATTATGGAAAGTTTAAGAGATTTTATCCCGAATTTTGACACGCTTTACAACAAGGTTTGTGAGTTCGTGAAAGAAAAACAAGGGGAAAAGGGTTATATTGAGACCCAAGACGAATGCTGCGACACCATTTGGGGATTTGAATATGACGAGTTTATGCAATGCGGTGTTGAGGTTAGAGTACACGGAGTTAAATGTGACCCCGAAACAAATGACTTGTTTGTTGTCACCGAAAAGGCGAGCAACACCTACAACCTTATTTACACCGATACGGACTTCAAAGAGGCTGAATGGCAAAGCGTGAAATATGGTGACATCTACTATGCCCATACATTGCTTTGCATTGCCGAATGTATTGAGGAATATGTTGACTAAAAAATTATGTTAAAAAATGACGAGCCTATTATAATTTTTCATATATTAGTCTCGTTAAATTAAAAACATTAAAGTTATGAAAAAATACCAAGTAGAATTAACGTGCATTTATAACGGCACGATGACCATTGAGGCTGAAAGCGAGAATGAGGCTTTGGAGATTGCCCAAGAGAGTTTGAACTATGAGACTTTGAAAGAGCTGCCCGATTATGTTGAAATTCCAAATGACGGCTGCTTTCAATTCGGTGAAGCAACGGCTGATTATGCAACTGAATTAGATGAATAAGGCTATGAATATCAGCGAGAAAATCAGAGAACGCTACAACGAATATGTTGAGCAGAATGGATATGCGCCCGAATATGCGTTTATCTGCGGTAAATGGAGGGATGATGGCTTTGAGTTCAACGATGTTATCAAAATAAGGGATTATGAGAACGAATGGGAGGATGAACGTATATTGTATTACGTTTCGGATATTGACGAATTATGTGCCTTGAATGACGAGGATAACGCTGACTTTTATGTGACGGATATATTGTGTTTTTCAAATAGTGTAGACTTATGAAAATTAAAGAGGTTTATTATGCATTCCAATTAGACAAGACAAGAATATACGAGGTTCAAATTCACCCTTGCATTGTCTATAAAGCGCCCGATTTCAGCACACCGATGCAAGAGGGTTATGACTTCTCATTCTCCGCTGATGTCTTCAACAGACCAAAGACGGATTTCAATAGGTGCGGTCAATGTCAAGACGATGTCACAAAAGACTTCCCCATTTCAAGAGCCTTCTTTAAGAAGTGGGATAAACACCACTTGCACAAGGTAACGGATGATTTGTACGTTGAGTTCAAAAGGGATATTCAAAACCTTTGCGAGACTTACAACTACATTGAAAGCGATGATTTAATCACTTTTTCGGAATTGAAAGAGTTGTCAATGAGAAAATTGAAAACAAAGGAAAATGTTTAGAGGTTGTTTGTGATTTGATCGGCGCACGGCTTATATGGTCGTGCGTTTTTTTTTGTTCCCCTTTAACAAGCCAAATATAACAAAAAATGTGATAGTATCGGCAATTTTTAACATAAAAAAATTTCAGTTCAAATGTTAATTTTTGCCGAGTGTATTATTTTTTCTATATATTAGTCACGTTAAACAAATAAACCAATAGAATTATGGCAAGGCAATACAATGTAAAGAGTTACACCCGCACCATTGACGGGGTTGAAAAAACAATCAGATGTTACACCACCAAGACAAGAAATGGATGGTGCCAACACGCAACCATGTGGTACGGAGAAGTGTTTTTCACGGGCAGGTCATCCTATGTCAATAGACCATGGGAGAGTTTTGACTATGAAACGGCAATCTCCAACATGATTGACAAACTCCCGAAAGCAAGCAGGGAAGTCTATCATAAAGAGTTTGTTGACAACTATGGCAAGGAACTCCACGAAGAGTGCGAGAAGAGCGTGGAACGCTTTAAGACTATCCACAATTCATTATCCCCAAAGGCAAAGGAATTTTTTAAGGAGAATGTACCATTGATTGAAAATGAGACACAAATGAAAGCTGTTGAGGGCGCAATGTTATTAGCATCAGTCCTTCGGGTATAAGGGGTAATCTTTCTGTTTTTCATAGTAATATAAATTATCGGAAATCCATCGCAGATTTATGCGGTGGATTTTTTTGTTAAAATCCACCAAGCGTATCAAAACTTTTATTATATTTGTCGTGTTAACACAAGGGGAAAAAACGTTACAATAAGGGAGGAACAAAAATAACGTGTTAAAATTCACCGAGCGTATCAATTCTTTTTATATATTAGTTTCGTTAAACAATTAAAACATTAGAGATATGGCAAACGAAAAAAATTTCTATGCAGTCATCACCGAAGTATGGGATGGCACTCAATTTGATGAGAATGAATATATCTCCTACTATGGAGACAAAAACCTCGCTGAAACCGAATTTGAAAAGGTAAAGCATGGAATCATCGGGGAGTTTGAAGAGTGTTATGAAGAAGATGACGATTCCATTAAAATCGTTATTACAGACGGATATATGTCCGATGGAGAGAGAGTTTGCCGAATTACCGCAAAAAATGGTGATGATTCTGATGTATGCGTTATAAGACTTAAAGAACTTAAAATGATTTGTGAATAAAATGATTAAAGAATACATTGAAAATAATTAATTATGAATGAAGAGAAAAAAAAGTATGCTTGTAATAGTGTTGATGAATACAAGGAACTGCTTTCATCCTTTGTGGCAACCAAAGCGTATGACAAAATCAAGGAACACAAGCTCAATGAAAATCAATTGTGTAAATTGATGGAATGGGCAATCAATTATGCCATCAACATATTTGAAAAGAAAGACCCATTCAATTATGGCATGATGGATAACGATTTTGAAAGCCATCTTGCGAGTTTGGAATAGTTTTATTAGTTTTTATCGGAAAAAATAAATTATTATGATTACATTTACTATACCATCATTTATTTCATACATAATCTTCGTGAGTGTGTTTTCAATCATAATCTTCAAAACGCTCTGCTACATCATTGATAATATTAGGAGTAATAAGATACCAAAAGAGAAAAAAACCAAATCTTCATTGAAGATTGGTGGAATATATGGAAGAAAACGGTCAGTTAGTGTTCAAAATGACCCATTTTCCCATATTGGTGAGTATGCTTATTATGTGGCAATCCTTGACATAAAGCCATCAAGAGATGGACATTGTGACTACTGCCAATATGTCTTTCTAAAAGACAATATGTCACCATATAGCAGTTATATAGAGACTATGATTTTTAGTAGTCAAACCAATCACTTTGATGATTGGGAATATATAAAGGATATTGACTTGGAAACTATAAAAATTTCATAATCTTAATTTTAATTGTTTTCAACGTGACTATCTTATTTGATGGTCACGTTTTTTTTATGTTAATTTTCACCGAGCGTATTGGATTTTTTGTTATATTTGTCGTGTTAACGCAGGAGGGAAAAACCTTTGTGATAACACCATAAAAAAAAATATGTTAAAATCTTCCGAAGGTATTAGAATTTTATATATATTAGTCTCGTTAAATTAAAAAACAATAAGATTATGTTTACAGCACCGAAATTCAAAATTGGAGACAAGGTTTACACAATCTACTCCGCAGGCGAACAAGAAGTCATCGCTTTCAACCCCGATAACGTGGGGTCATATATCTATACCATTAAAAATAAGAATGGTGATACAATGAACGTAAATGAAGTTAACGCTTTTGCCGTTGAAGATGCCGTTTTCCTTGTCACAAGGGAGTGTGTTTGGGAAGATGGGGATGATTACAACGTAATGATTGTAACAAAGGATTATGATAAGGCGAAAGCGTGTTTCAAGAGAGAAGTTGAGCAGGAGAAGAATTTTGAAGAGGAGAACGGATATAATTGGGTTATGGATGGCGATCTCAACGAAGACTATTGCTTTTCCGCCTATGAGGAGGGTTATTACCAATCCGCCCATTGCAATATCAGACTTATTATAAAAGAATTGTGTTAAAATTCGCCAAACCTATCAATCTTTTTTATATATTAGGCTCGTTAAATTAAAAAAACAAAAGGTATGCAAGTAGAAATCAGTTACAGAATGAAAGTCACCATTGAGGGTGAGGATATGAACGAAATCCGTTCCAAGTGGGAAGAACTCAACTTGTCGGATTATGAACAAGGGAGTGAATTTGTGGAGATGGAAGGTGTTTATGATTATGAGACCAACGAGGATTTGACGGAAGAATTTTGCGGCGGGTATTAATCTTTAATAAAAAATATCATTATGGCTGAAACAATTAATGTGGCGAAATGCTACAAAGTTGAATACGAATGCAGCGGATGGTTTGCGGGTTGCTCAACGTGGAAATTTGAGCATCTTATGGAAACACTGAATATCAAGTGCGAGGAAGTCAATAATGACGAATGGGATATTGACACCGAAAGCGTTGAAACTGCCATTGACAACTTGGAGAAAATCATTATTGGTGAGGAAACCGAAATCAATGACGAACAACTTTACGATTGTATTGAAGAAGTGCAAATGAGTATTCATGAATTGGAATTATTTTTGTGTTGGCTTGTTGAGGCATCCGACAAAGACAACGAATTTATCCATGTCGCGTTTTTCTAAAAATGTTAATTTTTGACGAACGTATCAAAATTTTGCATATATTAGTCTCGTTAAATTCAAAAACCCCAAACATTATGAAAAAGAACACAAAGAAAACCACTCTTCCGTTGGAGGGTATCAATACAACGGACATTAACAAAATGGTTGCCGACTATGCCAACATCAAGTTCGGTGGTACAATTAACCTCGCCCAATACAAGGCGAGAAAGCAGAAGGCTCTCACCCACCAAAACGTGTGTATCGCAGTTGAGAGATTCCGTGAGGAACACCCCGAAATGCCGCTCTATGCCGTTCTTTCAGTCGGTATCGCACAAGGCGCGTACAAGAAGTACGCTTTCGCTGACGGCTACAAGAAGTTTGACAAGGAGAGATGCGAAACCGTCCTCAAAATGGCGAAAGCCTACAATGAGAAGTTGGGTATCAAGGGCAAGCCGTCCGATGTCACCTACCGCCTTATGCTCAAATTCTACAACAACGTCTCAACAAGCGTGATTGAGTTGGAGAAGAGACTTGAAAACGTGGAGAATATGGACGGAAAACGTGGTCATTTCAAGGAGATGTGCGCCACTCTCGGAATGTAAACCGCATACACAACACATGACAAATCCTGCATGGGAAATACCCCATTGCGGGATTTTTTTTTATTCCCTTTAACAACTCAAATATAACAAAAAATGTGATAAGATCTGTTTTTTTTTTAACATGATTTTTTGTTCTAAAATTGTGGGGTAGATAAAAAGGACACAAATGTGTCTTAATATACGGATGCGGGTTAACATAATACCTTGCAGCCGTTTTTGTTTTCACCACAATACAATCCTATATTTATAATAGGTTATGGATAAGATAATGTTATATTACATGAATAATATGGTGTTGTTAAACGATACAATACCAAACCTTATAGGCTGCATAATAAACCTTATAGCCTAATCCAATCCGTTGGCAATCACGCTGACGGATTTTTTTATGTTAAAATCCACCGAGCGTATCAAAACTTTTGTTATATTTGTCGTGTTAACACGGAGGCAGAAAAAACTTTGGCTGACAACGTGTAAAAAAATATGTTAAAAAATACCCAACGTATTAAATTTCTTTATATATTAGTCTCGTTAAATTGAAAAACAATAAGATTATGAAAGAGAAATTGGTATTATTATTAACAAGCGACCCGACAAGTCTCACCTATGAGGATTATTTGGATTGGTGTGAAAACAATGAAGTTGAACCCCAAGCCGAAAACTCAAGGTGACTATATACTAGTTGACTGAAAAAAGTGTTAAAATCCAACCGGCGTAAGGGATTTTTTGTTATATTTAGCACGTTAACCCCTTAAAGCCATTACGGATGATTAACCTTTCAAACTTCAACTCCCTCATCGAGCTCGCCTCGTATTTCACCACCGAAGAAAAATGCCGCAGAACCCTCAAAGAACAGCGTTGGGGAAAGACCGTATGCTGCCCCGAATGCGGAAGCACACACATCTACGAGCGCAAGGACGGCAGGTACAGCTGCGCCGACTGCAACCACACCTTCTCCGTTCTCTCGGGAACCGTCTTCGAGAACACCAAAATCAGCCTCCGCAAGTGGTTCATGGCCATGTACCTCATCAGCAGCCACAAGAAGGGCATATCCTCCGTCCAACTCGCGCAGGACATCAGGGTCACACAGAAGACCGCATGGTTCATGCTGCACAAGATAAGACACCTCTACGGACAGTCTCCCGACAAGCTCGGGGAAAAGGTGGAGATGGACGAGATGTACCTCGGCGGCAAGGAGACCAACAAGCACGAGAGCAAGAAGGTGGAGGGAACGCAAGGGAGGTCAACCAAGACCAAGACCCCAATATTCGGAATGGTGGAGCGCGAGGGCGAGGTGAGGGCTTTGGCCGTGGAGAACACGAGGGCGGAGACGCTTATGCCCATAGTGAAGCGGTATGTGATAGAGAACAGCGAGGTGTTCACTGACGAGTTGTCAAGCTATTCGTCGTTGGCGGGTAAGGGTTACATACACAGTGTGGTGCATCATCAGGAGAGGGAGTATGTTGTCGGGGATAGTTACACGAACACTATAGAGGGCTTTTGGTCGCAGTTCAGGAGGATGGTGTACGGGATATACCATTATGTTTCAAAGAAGTACCTGCAAAGGTACATTGACGAGGAGGTGTACAGATGGAACACTAAAAAAGCGAAGGCGGGTGTGCGCTTCGCTTATATGTTCGGCATGTGTGCCGGTGTGTTTGACTATAGGAATGTTAGAATGGCGGCGTAATAGGGTACAGAAAAGGCAGCGAGAGGTTCGCCGCCATTATGTGTAATGCCCTGAACGTGGTCACGTTCGAGGATGTAAAGGTTATTTCGTGCGTTGCCTAATATTCATTAGGATAACCAGTCAAAATATGTGTCCACCCACGTGGTGTTTTATTCTTTTTAGCATAATCATACCCCATTTGGGCTGCACGATAAGCTGCCTCAAATTCATTTGGATAATCATCCGCAAAATTAGGTTTGTCGATAGGGTCAAAATTATGTAGTTTACTTAAAACCTCTATTGTGATATCAAATAGAACATTATCAAATTGGCTTCCTTTTAAATCCACACCACTCATGCTTAAATGACTCTTTTGAAATGGAGTTAACGAATCGTAATCAATATCTTCCTCGTTCAGCACCCTTTTTACGGATTCCTTTATAATCCTTTTTAGTTGGTTCTCATTCAATCTAATTGTTTGTTTCTTATTCATTGTTTTATTCTCGTTTATTTGTTGGTTATTTTCTGTGATGTTTACTGGTAACGATTTGTCTTCAGGAGCACCACCTTTATAAATAGTTTGCAGTATTGAAATCAGCTTTGGAAAAGTTTCTTTGAGTTAATACCGATTGAAAGTTTTTTCATAAACAGGTATGTTTTGCGACTTATAACATTTCCAATTAAGTTCCTTTAGTTTTTGTTTTGATTCGTTTGGCATACTCTTGTTTGAAAAAATCACAATAGAATATCTACGATTTGGTAAACCCGTTAGTTCGTTTGGTTCCCATTCTTCAATTGTGGATGGATGGTCTGACAATCTGACTTTAACAACTTCATTTCCGCTTGGAGGAATAAAAGTAACGTAACTTGATGTGTTGCTACCTTTAGTTGTTTCAAGTCCAACCTGTAAATTATATAACACTTTATGAAAATCTGTCATTTGATAGTTCGAAAGAAAACCTATTCCAACTTCTTGTTTCCTAACAGCGCTGGCTTTTCGTTTATCATTCCATCTGTTAATCCATAATTTTTGTTGCATTTTATCTTTTTTACAACAAATAGTATACAATATCAATTTCTTTTCGTATTTTTGCGCAAAAAAAGTATGGAATATTCTAGATACACACAAGAAGAAGCCGCCGTTGACGGAATCGGTTTTGCTGTAAGCAAGTATAGCACAAAATTGGTTGACAATGGGAGAATTGTGGGCTCTATCGTCTTTGAAGACCGCCCTCTTAAGATTGATGAAAAGTTTATTGAAGAATGTGTTGACGAGGAAACAAAACGATATTATAACAACCTGAATAAAGCCAAATCCATTTATTTAAGAAAACTTACATTCAACGGAGATTGGAGAGATAGTAAACTTCTAGATTTTTTCGATTACGTGACAGCAACGATAGTCCCACACGATTTCCTAATTTGGTGTACCCTACAATTATCGAAAAAATTTAAAGTCTACGTTGAACAGACGAGAATATTCCACAAACCTCTACATGATATTCCAAACAAGCACATCCGTATTTACTCATACGATTTGTAACAAACGGGAAAATGACGGTGTTGTGCCATCAGGTATATAGTTCCCAAAAAATGTTCAGGTTTCTGTCAACTAGTATATAGTCACCAAACTCAAACTCGTTTTATGAGTGGTGCGGTGAAGAGGCTTATATGATTTACAATGACGAAAGGGATAACCTATCTTATTCAAAATTGGCTAATAGAACATTCCTTGTTGACGGCTCACTTGGATTGTGGTGGGGAACTCCTACAATAGAGCCGCAAGTCTGTTGCGGGTTATTGGAAACCATTGACAAGTGTATTGGAAGGGATATTGAGAATATAGAGGTGAAAGCCGACTTTGAAAGCGGTGTGCTTGTGGTGTACGCTTATCACCATGACGGGACAAACATATTCAAACTCCGTATGTTAAACAAGAATGGGGAGAAATGGGCTGAAAGCGCAAACAACAGAGGGGATGTGTTGGAGTACAACCAAAGATGGTGGAGTAAGATTAGAAAATGGAGCGATATTTTTTAAGTGTTAAAATTCACCTAATGTATTAATTTTTTTCATATATTGGGCTTGTTAAAAACAGATACGATATGGATATGCACGAATACAAGGGAAACCTAATCGTGAAACGAGGTGATAAGGAATACTCCGTTTTCTATTACGCTGACGAGGAATCCCAAGACAATATCATTGAGGTCAAATGCAACAGCATGAGAGAGGCTAAAGCAATTATCAACAAACATATTAAAAACAACAATAACAATGAAGGTAAATGAAGTTTGGGAGAAGTTTATCTCCGAGCATGAAATTGAACGTGAACTTGTCACGGGAACGACAAGAATTGAATTTGAGGGCAAAGACATATACCTGCACGAAATAGAAGGCGGAATTGCCAAGGGCAGTGTGTATGACGAGAACGATAATGAAAACGACATCTATCTTGCAATCTTTGACGGAACTGTCGCAACGGGTGAAACATTGGGAGAGGCTATGTCCAACTCCTATTGGAAAAATGTTGAAGAAAAGCCGTTGGAGAATAGATTGAACGAGATTGTAAGCGACTATCCGAATCCCGATGAAAAGCTGACGATTGACGAACTTATCAATATTCACGAATATCTGAACCCGAACAAGGAGAATTACCATAGACTTTTCTGTGAAAGGTTCTGCGAAGAATCCAAAGCGAACACTATCAGAGGCATGGTGGAATATATCAACTCATTTATATTGGATGACAATATGGGAAAACTAATGGAATGCTACAACGTATAAAAAGAAACGATTGTTTCTAATATGTTAAAATTAGACGAACGTATTAATTTTTTGCATATATTAGGATTGTTAAATTAAAGTGCTATGACAAACGAACAACAAAACAGAAATAGAGAAATTCTCAATTTCAACAAAATCCTCCGTGGAAAGTATTACGATGCCATCATTGAACACATGAAAAACCATTGTGATAGTTTCACAGGAAAGAATGGTGAGGAAAGACGTTTCATTGACCCCGAAATGGATTTTGATATTGTATTGCCCCCACTAAAAAAGTCAAACGGGGATGAAGACCCAATACACTATGTAAATTATACAATGGGTCAGAATCATATCACGTTTGAAACCGATAGCGGTTTTGAATACACTCCCGATTACGAATCCTCCGCTGATATTTTCAGACTTGCGAAAATCTACGAACAAATATGTTAATTTTTACCGAGCGTATTAAAAAAATTCATATATTAGTCCCGTTAAATTAAACAAACAACAAAGATATAATACATTCAAAATGAAGACTTATACGATAGACATTGCTCCACATTTGGAAAACGTGGAGATAACCGTAAAGAATGGCAGGCTGTTTTAAAATTACGCTATAACGGGGAAGTACAAAAATTTCTACATCAAAGTCTCCGATAAATACCTAAAACGTGTGAAACAATATGCCGTGAAACATGGCGATGACAAATCCTCATGCCACGGGAATTGGTATGCACATTGTAACGGATATGCAATGGACTTGTGTGTTACTTGCGCAGGAAAACACATTTCAATAAACACATATAGACCATACGGAGTAGCAAATAAAAAATGTTAAAATCTGCCCAATGTATTAATCTTTTTTATATATTGCACACGTTAAATTCAAAAAGAGAAAAAATGAAAAACACTGAAACACTTTATTACGTTCTAATGAAAAAGGGTGGTTTTTTCAAACTTACCAAGCCGATGGCTATCACAACGACTGACGGAGACAACATTATCGTATGCGCCATCGCAAACCTTGAGGAAGAAAACTACAACACTCCGAATGGTTACAAGAGCAGAGTTGAACCTTATGCCATTGACAAAAATTTTGAAGTGTGGTGCATTGACGATTTGTTTGAATACGAGGACATTGAAACCATTATTGAAATCCTATCACACGAGGACAAGATTTCAAAGTATTTGGACAAGGACATATACTATGTTGAGGAAACAAAGAACGGAAAGCAACTCAATATCCAAAGGTACTACTATGATGAAGATGAATTGGAATGCGTGGAATATACGGGAGTTAGAATCCCAATCAAGGGGAAAATCACAAGGGAGCAGGTAACCAATGAAACTGAATCCTGCAAGCAATACACCTACGCTTGTAATGAAGAGTACATTTTGGAGGATATGCAGGACATCACGGAACTGCCAATCACGGAAGTTGACGAGAACACACCCTGCGGAAAGTATATTGACAAATATTAAAAACAACACAAAAAATAAAAAAAAATGAAAGAGGAAAAACATTCATTCATATATGAAGACCCGAAATTGGGAAGAATTTTAATGAAAGAAAACGATACGTTCCACACCACATTGCACGCAATTGAAGAGAGCGAAACACCATTCTCAACCATTGAGGCATCTTGGTGGGATTTGTCAACAATCAATTCCATTATGGCTGAAAAACGCGATGAGTTGAAAAAACAAATGGAAACATCCCTTCTCGCAAAAACATTGGAAAACATTTCAATAATCAAAAAGAACGTAACCCCATTGCTTTCAAAATACAGCAGCGTTAGGGCAAAGGTGCTTTTTGACGAACTTATGAACGAAATCCAATTAGGACTGACAACTGACGATAGCGGAAAACCGATTGAAAAATAAAAGTGTTAAAATCTGCTCAACCTATTAAAACTTTTTATATATTAGGCTCGTTAAATTCAAAAACAATGGAGTTATGAAAAATAAAACCTATTACACTTTCAAAGGGCAAAGCAGGTATGTTGCAAAATGGTGGGTCTGTTACACCAATGAGAACGGAGATTATCACTCAAAACCATTCCCATTGAAAAATGAAAGGGATGCCTTTGTTAAAGAACTTGAAGAACAAGGTTATTCATGCGATAAGGAACTTTGCAATAGTTAAAATTTAGAAAGGAGAAAAATATTATGAAAAAGTAGTATATTTGTGATGAAAGATATAATTGCATGGGTAGCATAATTGAATAATGCACACCCCTCCTAAGGGTGGTTATGAGGGTTTGAGTCCCTCCCCGTGTACTAAAACAGGGCCCGTAGCTCAGCAGGTTAGAGCGGCTGACTCATAATCAGCGGGTCGGGGGTTCAAGTCCCTCCGGGCCCACAGGGGATTTCCCTAATGATGTGATTTACTCATTTTTGTGTGCGGTTTTGCCCACTATGGCGGAGCCGCTTTTTTATTATCCCCGTTTCAACAAGACAAATATAACAAAAAATCTGATAGTCTCGTCAAAAATTAACAAAATAAATTATGTTAAAATCTGCCCAACCTATTAAAACTTTTTATATATTAGGATTGTTAAATTCAAAAACGATAAAGATATGAAAAACTTGAAAATCAACAACGAGGAAAATTATGAACACCTTTGCAATGTAACACTAACAAAGGAGAAATATCCGATTGCATTTCAGCATAAGGTAAACGAACTTATTGAAGATTGCGGATTGACAAATGAGGAGGCGGAAAAAGCGGTAAGAGAAATGATTATTGAGTTGGAGATATATTACCACGAGGGATATGGCTTGTTTGCGGTTGAAAGTGATTTTTGCGATTCGGTTGACGAAATGTACTCACCATATAACGGAGAAAAAATAGAAAAGTGTTAAAACTATCCCAACGTATCAATCTTTTTTATATATTAGTCTCGTTAAATTAAAAAATCAAAAATTATGGCAAAAAAAAGTATTAATGAAATTGTAAATAACGAAAATTACAAAAATCTTAATGAAGCATTGATAGACAGAAGCATTGAAATTGCGGGGATTATCCGAAATGAAATGAACAAACTTCAAATATCCGAAATAGGAAATTACAAAATTTGCGAGGTGAAAAGCCATAGCGGATTTTCGGAAGAATATCTTGGTATGCTTGAAGACAATGTTCATGGATACACAAGTCTTGAAAGAACCAAGTCCTGCTATTATACGGGTGACTACAACTGTTGGATTGAAGCGGCAACAACCCGAGATCGCATACAATTCTTGAATGCAGCACGTTCTATCTTTGACGCAATAGACGAAATCAAGGAGAATAGGTGTGCTGAAATTAACTTTGTATTATCCGAAACCGAGAATTTCATAAAAAAAGTATATTGAAAAATAATGGTGTTAAAATTCACCGAGCGTATCAACTCTTTTCATATATTAGTCCCGTTAAATTCAAAACATTAAAATTATGAGATACATAGATGCTAAAATGCAAATCGGCAATATCAAGGATGTCATTGCAGCCGAGGTGACACACTTTCTCAATGAGAGAGAAGAATACGAACTCCCACTCAATTTCAAAAGCGGAAACCGCGAATACGATAACGCTTACCTTGAAGAGGATGTACTTTATGTAGGAGGGCGCGAAACCGACCCATGCGAAGGTATTATCTCCGAATTTGGTGAAAAAGCAATTGAAATACCAATTGAGGATGCAGCCTATATGCTCAAAATCATTGAGAGCAAACAAGTCAAGAAGAAATAAGGCACTTTAATTGTGCATTTGTTGTTCATATTTTTTGTCACCCTGCGGTTATCTGCGGGGTGATTTTTTTTGTTAAAATCAACCGAACCGAACAAATTTTTTGTTATATTTGTCGTGTTAACACGGGAAAAACATATAACACAATATTCATGTCACCCTATAAAAAGAATATGTTAATTTTTGCCCGACTTATTAATTTTTTTCATATATTAGTCATGTTAAATTAAAAAACAATAGAGATATGAATATTCAAGCAATCAACGAGGATTTTGCCGACCTCATCATTGAAAAAGGCGAAGACGGAAAACTTGACCTGTCCGAATTAGGATTAGCGTGGACTTGGTTTGACGATGATACCGAAGACTGTGGCACAAGTAGCATTGAATCAATTTCAATTGGCGAAGACATCAATGGTGTGACTGTCATTTGGGTTGAATTTGATGATAGGAATGAGATTCTTGACAACCTGCATTATGAGGATGTATTAGGAAACAACTTTGCCGAATGGCTTTATTATGAACTATTCTGATTTTTTTGTGTTAAAATCTACCCAACCTATTAAAAGTTTTTATATATTAGCAGTGTTAAATTCAAAAACCGAGAGATATGATTATCAATGTAGAAAAAACAAAGATTGACGAATGCGCAATAGAAGATTGCGTTAGGATTCTGATTGACAACGGAATTGAGATTGACGAGGCGGATTCCGTACTCCAAGCCATCGGATATGCCTTGATTGACACGGAACTCTATCCCGAAGACGAAGACCCCGACAAGAAGGTTTATAGCGAGGTCAGAATTGAGTATTTTGACGAAAACAAAGGGTGTTGGACTATTGACACTTGGAAAACCGATGACCCAAGCGAAGAGGGTGTTGTAGTGGGGGAAATCTATGAGGATGAAAGAGGTGTTGTATATCTTGACGAAGAGGCTGAAAACAACCCGCAAGTCCAAGAGGCTGTGAACAATTTTTTTGAGTGGCGAAAAAATAATCAGGACTAAATGTTAAAATTCGCCCATTGCATTAAAAAATTTTATATATTAGGAGTGTTAAATTCAAAAATCATAAAGTTATGCCGAATCACGTTTGTAACAATGTAACAATCAGTGGTAACAAGGAAAACCTTGCCAAAATTAAGAATCTCATTCTTGTGAATGAGGAATATATTGAATTCATCAAAAGCCGCAACGATGGTTTAGAAGATGGCTTCAAACTTGAACTACCCAAATTGGGGGATTTGAGTTTCAATAGACTTATTCCGCAACCCACCACCATTTTTCAAGGCGATTTGAGTAGTGAGGACGAAGAAAAATATGGCGCGGAAAATTGTTGGTACGAATGGGGAATAGAACATTGGGGTACTAAATGGGATGCCTACGAAGTTTTCGTTGATACGGATGATAACGCAGGTTGGATGACAATCACGTTTTGGACTGCATATAGTGAGCCAATCCCATATATGAACAAATTGGCTGAATTGTGCCACGAAAATGACTGCTGCCTTGATTGGGAGTTCGCCAATGAGGACTTTGACCAACAAATGGGTAGCGCATACCTTGACGATGATAGCGGTGAACTTGTTATCGGATATGCCGACTGCGACCCCGACTTATATGGGAGCGTATGGGGATGTTTACCGCCTTATTTGGAAGAGGAATTTGAAGAAGGGAATTAACCTATTCATAAAAAACAAATGTTAAAATCAACCGAGCGTATTGTTCTTTTTCATATATTAACCTCGTTAAATTAAAAAACAACATTCACCAATTAAATTTTAGAGATTATGAATATTAAGATTTTTAACGTCATTAGAACTCAATTGAATAACAACACAAGTCTTTGGTCGTTTCCCACTTTTTTGCAGGCAAAAGAAAAAATGTTTAAAAAGGCGGCAAAAGAAATTGGGGTTAATGAATCCGCTTTCTCAATAGAAAACGAACATTTTGCCTTAAATGGTTATGATGTTTGGAAAGGGGATGATTATATCACCATTTCCGATGGTAATAAGGTTGAGTATGAAATAAAACAAACCACGATGGAGACCTATCAATTGCAGGTGGAGAGAATCATTGATAAGGTTATGGCTGTATATCCCGATTGTGAAAACTATCGTGAAATGATTTTTGATGTATTGTTGAGTTACACGGAAAAAGATTTGCCGTTCTATGATGAAGAAATTGGTCATTTCGTTTATACCGAATTGGAGGAAAAGTTTGCAAAACGTGCCGCAGGAATGATTGTCAGCGGTTATGACAACGATTTCCAAGACAAATATTTCCAAGTGGTGGCAGATTATTTGGAGGGGAATCGTGGTCTTTCGGTTATGCTTGCAATTATCAATGACGAAGAAGATGCCATTGAAGATGTAAAGCGGGAAATCAACAAGGAACAAGGCAAAGTCGTATTCAATATGGATTATGTTTGGGTATGCACATCGGAGTGGAAAGATGACACTAATTTTGATTATTGTGAGAATACAAGCGTGTATCGTTCACACGAATCAGCCGTTGCTGCTATGGATAAAGCATACAACGAGGTCATTGAAGTATTCAATGGTCAATACATTGGCGAAGAAGTCACATATTGGTGTGATGATGACGTGTACCAAGTAAGTTTTGCGGATGACTCTCGTCATGATATGTGGGAGGGAAGAATAAGCAAAATCTACATTCAAGACTAAAACTACATAATAATCTCATAATTTTAATTGTTTTCAACGTGGTCATCTTATTTGATGGCCACGTTTTTTTTTATGTTAAAATCTTCCGAGCCTATCAAAACTTTTGTTATATTTGGGATGTTAAGAGAGAGGGGAAACCTTTGTGACAACACCATTAAAAAAATGTGTTAAAAACAGACGAGCGTATCAATTCTTTTTATATATTAGTCTCGTTAAATTAAAAAACCAAAGGATATGATTAAAGTTGAAATTATTGCAGAGGACTATTACATTGCTGACGGAATGTTTGATTTAGTCCGACAAATTGAAGGTGAAGACCTACTTGACGAAGTTTATGATGGAATAGAGAGCAAAAAACTCATTGAGGGTGAACATTACAAAGCAATCATAACCAAAGAATAAATCCTTATGAAAGAGAATTACAGCTATTGCAATGACAGTACCGTCATTATGCCGGGATTTTATGAAAGCGTCCTGTTCAACTCCGACAAGTTGTATGAGGAGAACATGAATCTGAAAACCGAATGCGAATCAAACGGAGAAGAGTTTATGGAGTTGGATATTGACGATTTCCAAGCCTATATGGATGAGGTCTGCAACTCCATTACGGACAATCTTATCGCGCCAATGCTGACGGAGGATAGGAATATCTGCGACAAGGTGGAGTTCGACCATGTTAGTTCCCCAAGGTATTACAATTTCACAACCGACAAGATTGTGATGAACCTCAACATTGATTTGTATGCCTTGAAGGAATTTATCCTTAACAATGAACACTACTACAACGGCTTTGACAAATACCTTGAAGAACATTATACTTCACATAGCGGATTCTGCTCATTCGTTGCCAATAACATTGATGACTTCTTCAAGGAGAACGAATATATGGATGTACTCATCGACTATTATCTGCTGACAAAGATATATGGTTATGCCAATGTTGTGGATATGGAGAGGGAATATACCGAAACCTCCTATGTGTATGATATGATTGAAATTGCCGATGAGGTGTTTTATAACCACCTCACAGCCGTTGAGACTGTGGAATAATAGACACGATTGTGTCCTAATTAAAAACAAAGAAAATGAAAAAAATAAAAGAATTTTTATATAAATTATTAAAAATCAAAACTGTTACAGTCCGAGATGCATACTATGATTATATGACGGACAGTAGTGATTATGATGACCCTTCTACATTTATAGATGTCACTTATTCTGAAAGATTAGGAATTATTCTTAAAAAAAGATTAAGCAAGGTTCAAGGATATGGGGGTCAAGAATCGTTTTGGGGTGATGTTCAGAATTTCTACAAATCATGTGGAATCAATGAATGGGGCGGATTAGAAGAACACAAAAAGTTTTCAATTTATAAGTAATACCATTATGATTGGAATTGAATCTTATATGAATGACGGTGCTAATTGGCAGGCACAATCCGTATTAACCTATATACGTTCAACGTGGGTTTATCTCAAATATGCAAGTGACAAGCCTGTCAGTATCAATGTAGGCAGGTTTGAGAATTGCAGGGAACAGGGATATGTTTTCACCTTGTATATTGACGGGAGACAAACCAAACACTATGCCGTATATGAACATCGCAACAGTGACGAACTCGTTGTCTTGAAACAGGACGGGTTCACCATAAACACCCCAAGCGTTGACTTTATGTTCGGGGACAGGAATAAATGGGGATATGACAAATCCTTCAAATATGGGGAGATTGTGCCTTGCGGTGATTGGATTATGAACGATATGGAAAAAATCATTAAAAACGAAGAAAATGAAAAATAGTGAAGAACTTGTTGAGTTGAATAACCAAATCAAGGAAAAATACACTGAAATTGATAAACTGCGCCTTAAAATCCAAAGAATTGAAGAGGAGAATATTGAGGAGATTGTCAAGGAAAGAAAACAAACCCTTGTCGGTAAAACATTCAGAAGAAACGTATATGACGGAATGAATGATACCTTCAAAGTTAAGGGAATATCAAAGGACGGAGATTTGATTGTTGACAGGGTTATATGTGAGGAATATCCTGATGGTAGTGTTGACTTGCATATCTACACAGACCAAGAACTGACATACGATTCTGATTGCACAGAGGTTGACCACAAATATTGTGTTAAGACAATGAGTGATGCCCAAACCATTGTCAATAAAATTTATGACGAATTGTGTTAAAATTCGCCCACCGTATTAAAACTTTTCATATATTTGCCATGTTAAATTCAAAAACAATAACATTATGAGTAATAAAGCAACAATGACCGAACTTGAGTATCGGCTCTACAAAAAACAGCTCTCCCACATTGAAATGGGTTATGACATTCTTAAGGATAACCTCTATATGAACGTGGAAGCATTGTTAAACCTGTTCGAGAACAAGTCAATCAATATCAACGACGATGACAACCTCCCGATGGTATTCGCAGCCCCTAATGACTACGGGGAATATGAGGAACACAAAATTGAGAGTATTTTCCTTCAAGAGTGCCACAGGGAAGCCACAGGGAAGACTATTACAATCCCCATGATTAAGGACACCGAGGGAAAGATCTGGAACATTTGGGAAACCGGAAGAACCCTCTTTGAGTTCATTGAGAATATCATTTGGGCTATGGACGAATCATTTGAGAACCAAAACAAATAGCACTATGAGAAAAACATTCAGCTTTGGCAAACATGCCGTCAATTCAAAGAGAAAAATAAACGAAATCACCGTTGAAGTTGAACTGCGGGAGAATGAAGAAAACAAACCGGTTTTCACAGCTTCCGCAAATGTTTGGAACGCAAGGCATACCGACATTGTCATGGGAGGACAATGCCTTGACGAACTCATGGAATACATCGGTGACAACGAACTCTTCCGGGAAATCCACAGGTTTTGGGAACGCAACCATCTAAATGACCTCAACGCAGGAACAAAGGAACAGATGGAATGCATTGCAGCCCATAAGGACGAAATCAACGAGGATGACGGTTGGTACACAAAGGAACTAAACCTACTGAAGAAATACAACATGGATGTCGTGGAATACAACGGCAAACCATACAAATATGGAACAGGTTGGATTTACAGGCCAATCCCCGATGAGGATTTGAAGAGAATCAAGGAACTATTGTCCCTATAAAACAATAAAAGGACACGATTGTGTCTTTTTCAACCTATATGAAATATGGATATTGTAACCGACCTCATCATACCTCAGGATATCCTCGAACTTGAGGATATTCCCGCAATACAAAAACTTATACTCGCCTTCGATAGACAATACCCGAAAGCGACCAATGAAACTATTGCTCATTATATAGGAATATCGAAAAGACAACTTTATAAACATCGCTCTAAATTAAAAAAGGTGAACTGTAGTTCACCCTATGATGATGAAAAGGTGAACTGTAGTTCACCCTCTAATGATGAAAAGGTGAACTGTAGTTCACCCTATGATAGTGAAAAGGTGAACTGTAGTTCACCCTCTGATAGTGAAAAGGTGAACTGTAGTTCACCCTATGATGATGAAAAGGTGAACTGTAGTTCACCCTCTAATGATGAAAAGGTGAACTGTAGTTCACCCTCAGGTGATGTTGGGGTGTTAAAAACTTCACCTCCTGATGAAATTAATCCATATGAATGGTCATGGAATTTCATCAATGATATAAAGACCGTAGAGGAGTATAGAAGCAAGGAAAAGAAGATAGACAAGATACTGACCAAAAAAGGTGTTTTCACATATGATCAATTAATGACCCTGATATGGATGGTTGACGGTAAAGAAAAAGAATTAAAATTAAAATAGTATGAAAAGAATTTTACTAATTGCGGTGTCATGTATTGTAATGTCATCATGTGTGCATCATATAAACGAAATGGACAGAGGTGTTATAATACGTATTGATAAATGCCGTAGTGATAGGGCGTATGAATATAAAGTTACGGCCCGTAACTTGGACAAATGCTCGTTAACATGTGACATAGTTTATTATACAGACACGGAATACAGAATAGGTGACATAGTTACCCTGTGTGTAACACCACAGCGAAATAATACAAACGACACGACAAAAATAAATTAAAATAACATGACAGAAAAAGAGAAAATTTTAAAAGAGATTGTATTGAATATGATTTCAAAAGTGTATGAAACTGATGACCCGAAACATTTTGCGGAATATTTTAAAAGCAATTACAAGCTTGCAATGGAAGTCGCAAAAGCCGCTTATGAGTTGAACAACGCGGATAACGATGATTATTATACCTTTGACATAGACAAGGCCACAGACGGGCAACCAATCATGACAAGGGACGGCAGAACGGCGAGACTTATATCCACCAACCTGAAGAACCCCAAATACCCGTTAGCAGTGGCCGTGGAAGACAAGGAAACCAAAGAGGAGGAAGTCTATTCGTACGCCGTGACAGGAGAAGCCATATTGGGCGAGAAAAACCGATGCGATCTCGTCATGGTCCCGTTTTAACAACAATTAACAGGAGCCTCCGATACAACGTATCAGATTTAATAATATATTTGAACTGTTAAACAAACAAACACAGTATCATTATGACAAACAAAGAACTTGTAAACAACATGTTCCCGTATTACGAGGACATGGAGGATATCGAAGTTGTACAGACAACAAGCAGAAGAGTAGGCGCCATGGAAATGGCCGAATACAAGGACAACGAATTCAAAAGAGTATTGGACAATACCAATTTCCAAGCTTTCACCGACTTCAGGGAATATATCCAATATATCAAAGAACAACTTCATATCGATTGAGAATATTTCATATGACTACAGAAGACAAAGAACTCCTCCTGAAGGATATCTGCGCAAGACTGCCATATGGTGTTAAAGTGCATACCGACGCTTCAGACATGTATATCGAGACAATTGAAGGAATATCATTGGACGACGGATATGTCAGAATGAACCATAATAACATAGTGAGCTCCATAAACATCGAGCACTGCAAACCGTATCTAAGACCGATGCCCTCAATGACCAACCGGGAAAAAGCCGAATACACATCACTCAGGTCAAAAGGCGGTTACGACTGGGACGAATATGAAGCAGACAAATTAATATCATGGCTCGACAAAAACATGTTCGACCACCGGGGACTCATCAAGAAAAACTTGGCACTACCACTAATACCGGAACAATAAAACACACAGCATTATGAGGCTATATATTATCATTGACGAATACCTAAACGGTGATTACCATCAGGATTTCGTGGATGTCTTCACAGATCCGGAACAAGCCCTAAACTACATATCCGAAAACCAATCAGACGGGCACAAACTTAAATGCATTATAAAAGAAGTATAACACTATGAACGAAAAAGACATCCAAAAAGCAAGGGAAATACTCTCATGCGACAAATGCTCCTTCCGTGACAAATCAGAATGTGCAAACTGCTTTGACATGGAAGCCGTCATCAACATGGCGCAATACAAAAACGAACAGATTAAAAACCTCGTCAAATCACTAAACTACGAGTATTTCAAATCCTTCTCCCAAGTGGAAGACTTCATCATAGACCGTATTTGCGGAACCAACACCCCATAAAAGACACGATTGTGTCTTTTTTATATATCACCAATTGTTAATTTTTGAACAATTTTTATCCCAAAACCACATCAGAAATTTTAACTATTCGAACTTTTCCCCAAGAGGAAAATTTTTTAATTAGTTAATTTTTCACTTTTCAATTGTTAAATTAACATTTTTTAACATACACAAAAAGAGATATATTTATAGAAGTTGAAGAAAGATATTTCATGTTGCAGTATATTTGAACAAAGAAACAAGAGAATATGGAAAAGAACGATAAAGAATTTCAGGAGAAGCCAATGGAGGAAATTCAGGAGATTCCTCAGGAAACCCCACAAAACCAACAAATGGCTCAGTCATGGGACTACTACAACAACATAGCAGAAGTACAACCATACAGGGGAAAAAGAAAAGGAAAAAACACAACACCCAAGTCCCCCAAACAGATAAAGAAGAAAAAGAACAGACTACAGAAACAGGCAAGAAAGAAATCAAGAAAATAACACATACATATGGAACTTGTAATCATATATGCGTCAGGTTGGCTTATCGCCACCGTCATAACATTATTCAAACTGTGGAAGTCAGACCTGCTCAATAATGAAAAGGACATAAAACCTTCCGAGGAAAAATTCCTAAAAATCCTTTTCTCAATATTGCTCGGCCTGATGTCATGGTTCCTCGTCGCTGTCTATGTCCTAATGTGGATTTACAAACGCGAGGAACCTGAAGACCGCTCGAACATAACAAACATCGACGACCTATGGAAGCACAAGAACTGATGCTCGGAAACATTGTCCTCCACTCCGAAGACAATGAACCGGTAATGATACTGCGAATAGAACAGGATTGGGTCAAAGTGGACAAAAACAACACCGCACTGTTTCTCCACATGTCTGAAATACAACCAATCTCAGTCAACAAAAACCTCTTGGTGAAAAATGATTTTACTGTAACCGAAGATTCCGCCATACGAACAACACTGAGAAAAGAAATCTACGGACTTGACGAACCGCTGGTAATCGACCTTCTTAACAACTCCGGAGAAACTATGGTCTCCCACGACTCCAATTTCCATATCAGACTGAAAGAACTTAAACTCCATCAACTCCAAAATATTTTGTCAATTAATAAATTGTTTGTTAATTTTATTGTTTAATTATTTTTTAACTAATATTTTAACAAATTCTTGATTAAATGGTATTGATGGTCAGGTAGTTAGACGTAAGTGGTTGAGTAACAGGACAATATTTTCATAGTACTTTGTCGCTCAAAGTTCATATTAAATCCGTTTTAACAAAACCACGTAATTATCTCATAATCTGCTTATTATAATATTATGGTTATCAACCAATTATAATACAAAAACATATATATTTGGTTATCAAGTAGTTGTATAACATAAAGAGATATGGATAATAAGTGGGTAAGTGGTAATGGTGTGTGGAAGACAGTGTTAAAGTGTGGTATGAGAAATTCATTTTTATATTAGAGGTTAGGTTTATTGATATGGTGATGATATCAATATGATATCATAATGATATCAGGATGGTGATAAAGATAAAAAAAAGATATGAAAAAGATTATTAGTGTTTTAGTGTTTTGTATTGTATGTTTTCCGTGTTCATGTCAGGAGAGGATTGACAGGGTGGATTTGGTTTATGTCGATTCGTCCGATGTTATAGAGAGTGCTATAGGATGGTGTTATAATGATTTGGATGGAAAATGGGTTGATAACAGTAACTGCATAGTCCCATATAAAGATGAAAGTGGCAAAATATCATCATATGCCTATACAGAGTTTTGGGCATTTGCAAAATATAAAGAGCAGAGGTTTAATAGTATTAGGGTTAAGAAATGTTTGTTTTATGGTGAATATTATTACGTTGTTATCGTAAACAGATGGGAATGGGAACGGGAAGAGATATGGAATAGGGAGAGATTGGATTTCGATTATAAATATGAAAAATACCGTAAAGATTATTGTTATCTTTTAAGTGTGGGGGAGTATGATGCTTTATTTAATCTTACGGAATATCCGTTAGTAATACGGGCTATATGTGAACACGACGTAAGCGATTGGGAGCGTGTAGACGGAAGGGCGAAGGAGGTTGAGTTTCTTTCAAGTTGTTTAGAAAGAAGGGGTGGTGGAAGAAATGAGGGATTTATACCGCTTATAAAAGGTTATAAGTCAAGTGAAGGTAAGATACGTTTTATATTTGGTAGTTATATACCTGACATTAAGGAGTGTTATTTTGAAATAAGCGAGGAGGAGTGGAATAAATTGAAAATATAAAAAACATAATTGCATTATTAGAAAGAGTGTCATTGTTATTATGCTGTGTTTAATCGGCAAATGTATTATTGGGCATGAGAATACGGAAGTTTTGTTTCATTAATATCTGTTATTGTAGTATTGTATGATTTGGGTTTGCTTGCGCCGTATGTTACATATAGTATTTCAAGATAGCGGATGGGCATATTGGTAAAGTAGTAGGTTTTAATAATAAAGGTGAAAGATAATTGATATTGTATATGGGGGATTTCGGTTTAAATGTATACAAGTTTGATGCCGCATCTTGTGATTATACCGGATGTTGTATGGTGGTGGCTGAAAGTGTTGCTCAGGCGTTAACGTTGTTCAAATGCATACATGTTAACATTCCTTACGGGTATGGCCGGTACTTATGGAGGGGGATAGAGGTAAGGCATCCTGAACTGACTTGGTTGGTGGCTTCGGGGTGTAGTGATGTTCCGTCGGTTATAAGTGACACGATAAAGAGAATTTGAATGGATAAAAAGTTATAGAGGTTATTAAAACATTCAGTGAATAAGTATAATTTTAAAACCGATGTGAACGATGTGATAACGGTTCAAAGATTGTTATGGCGAACAAATGGAGTGTAAACAGAGTTTCAAGTTGTGGGAAAGTCACTTGTTGGATTTTCGATGAGAGATGTGAGGCGAAGAAAAAATGGGATAAGGAGGTTGTGAAATTGAAAAAGGTCTTGCTTTAGAGGGTCCTGAAGGTATGTATAAAAATGTGCCAACAAGTATATAATCTTCAAAAAACTTTATAAATTATGACAAACATAGCGAAAATATTGAAAGAATGTCCCAAAGGGACGAAACTGTATTCACCGATTTGCGGAGAGTGTGAATTGGATTGTCTTTGTTATAATGGTGATGTTATAACTGTTGTCTATGGAGGAAGAGAGAACGCCAATTATAGTGCTTCAGAATATGAAGAACTTGACAGAAATCACGTCTTGTGCTTTGACAGATATGGCAAGTATGAAAGTACTGGAGAGGTTATGCTGTTTCCATCAAATAATTGTCGTGATTGGGGCACCATGAAGGTAACACAAAATTGTAATAAGGAAAATAGTAATACCAAAAATTGTAAATTGGAAGCGTTGAAGTTGGTGAGAGAAAATGTATTCGATGGATTGACGGATTATGTTGATGTAGCAAATGGTTTATTAGGGGCTAATATAGACAAGCAAGAACTCGAATGGAATATTGAAGCGATACGCGAAATGCTGAAACAAGACAAAGAGAATGAGTTAATGAAAGAGAGGATTCTTGAACTTGTATCCATTAGCGGAAATGGCAATGATTTCGAAGAAATAAAAAACTGGTTGGAAGGAATATAAGAATATGAGGAGGAAAAAGTGTTAATTTTTTCCGGGCGTGACGAAAATTTTTATATACTTCGGGTGTTAAATTAAATTTGAATGTTATGGAAGAAAAGGAAGTAAACTTATTACGGATGGAAATATAATCATAAGCGATAAACTAATACCTAAAATGAAAACAGAATCAATTCTAAACTAGTAAATTATGTGTTTAATAACAAAAAATAAATTAGAAATCCAAACTGCAAAAGAGGATTTTGTGGTTTACAAAGTTATGTATTGTAACATTGAAAACCTAATTCTTAGTCCATATCAATTCACTCAATATGAAATAGGTGTTGAAGTCATAACCAAATTGGATGAAATGCAAATGTGTCAACGCAACGGATTGTTTTTTCCAATAACAACAATTCTTGATAGTGTTCCATCTTCACAACGTCGGTACAGAAGCAGACAAGGACTATATTCTTTCCGCAAAAAGAAACACGCCAGAATATTAAAAACTTAGCTTAACATGGATTTGGGTAAACCAAGACACAAAATATACAAATGTATAGTACCTAAGGGAAGCCATTACATAACAGACGGCACACAATTCATCAGTGATAGATTGATTTTAAAAAGAAAATGTATAATTTAAAATTTTATAATTATGTGTTTATCATATCGTGATAAGCGACAGGATAACCACGAGGTACGGCTCAAAAATCATAGGCAAGTGGTATGTGAAAAATAAAGATATGAGCCATATAATGCATAATTTTTTGTATTTTTGTAGCCGATAAAATAAATGGATTATGTAAGTGATGAGGTTTTGGTAAGGATGTGCAGGGAGGACTATGAGGAGTTTTCTAAGGTAATGTTATATTGGATTTCCGACGGGCTTGGGACTGTCGGGTGTTTGAGTGCTTTCAACACGTTTCTTTACAACGTAAGATTGATGTTCGAGTGGTTTGAGGGAAAGGATATTCCTTCTGTTATATACGGTTTCAGGGTGGTTGACATATTGAAACGGTTGTTTTCTCATCTTGCGTATAATGCGCCGGGGTTCAAGGTTGATGATTGCGAGAGGTTTTGGAATTATGTTTACGGCAAGATTGAGCAATTTCATAATAGAGAGGGTTTAACAACATGGGAGCTAAGTGCTTTGATTAGTGCGGAAATCATTGGCATTGCTGTAGGTATACAGGAGAGGATGGTTTTTGAGGAGGATGTTGAAAAAATAGAGAGTTTGAGAAAAACGTTGAAATAATAAAGGGCAAAAATGGATAAGTGTATAAAAGACAAAACAATTGACATAATGAAGCAATTGTTGGATTATGGAAAAATGCTTCCGGTTTTCATGGTTGAGTTTGATATTATCGCCAATAATGAATTTATTGAAGAATATATAATCAAACACGCTGATAGAACAGATTGGGAAGGAAACGCTTTAACTGATGATGAAATTCAAGATAATATATACAATGATATAAAAAGATTTCATAATAGTAAAGGATATAATGACCTTGGTGTTTCTACCTTTACTATGAGAAAAATGTTCACGTTGCAAAGCATTTCGTATGGTAATGTTTATGAAGTCGTTAGTGGAAATTGTAAAACTATGCCGAATGAATATAAATTTGTCGGAGAAATGAAATTAGTTAAATTTAATTAATAATAGATTTTTCTATACGATATGTCGTAGCGTGAGATAACTTTAACAATTTTTAAGAAAACAGGTGGAATCTTGTATTCCGTTTTTTTTGTATATTTGGCTTGTTAATTAAAAATAAAACATAAAGTTATGACGGCAACTGAATTTATTAAAATGGAATTGAAAAGAGAGATTGAAAAAAGGGAGAAGTGGTTGGATGAAAGAGTAGGAATTAAAGATTATTCCGGTGCATTAAAAATAATGGCTGAGATTGATGGTTTGCAAACTGCTTGGCAGATTGTTTGCAGTAGTGCAAGTTTTGAAAAATAATATATTATGGAAAACAACAGACCATTAGGGTGGACGACCCTTGAAGAAGCGAAGCTGCTTGTCGAGGCAGCTCTTGACTCGAACACTGCTGATATGTATTATGAACCCAATGATGACGGGGGATATTGCATATATCCTCATTCTCAGTGCAATTCATATAAGAATTATGATGAGTATAAGGAGCAGTGGCCTGATATTGAGATAATCCCTTGTTGGAGTGCAGGTGCGTTGATTGGGTTGCTCCCGGGTGAAATAAGGAAAGACAAAACAACACATCCCCTTATTATTCTAAAGGAAAATGAAGGTTATTGTGTGGAATACAATGCCAATGTAATACCTTTAATTGGGTTTTGCATGCCATCGCTTACAGATGCATTGGCAACCATGTATATTTGGCTTACTCAAAATGGTTTCATTAAAAAATAGTATAGTATGACTACAGAAGATTACGTAAGTTTTGAAGTTGCAAAACTCCTGAAAGAGAAAGGTTTTGATTCGGAAGAAGTTGGATCTCGTGATGGCTTTTACTCAGAAACTGCCTATGAAAGTGGGCATAGCATAGTGACTGAAAGAGGAAAAGAAGTAGGATTAGTATATGATGACTTGTTAAATAGTGAACTCGGTCATGATGAATATCTGCGACCAACTCTCCAAATGGCGATGAAGTGGTTGAGGGAAAAAGATATAATAATTACAATCGTCTATACGAGATATTCATTACAAACAATCGGATCCCAATTGATGTTTGGATTTAACATTCAAAATGTTCGAGGGCAGTCGCTTTTTGAAAACTTTGATGTCGCATACGATTCTTATGAACAAGCTGAAATAGACGCGATAAAATACTCACTTGAAAATTTGATTTGATTATGATTAAAGAAGATTACGTCAGCTTTGAAACGGCAAAACTGTTGAAGGAAAAAGGATTTGATGAACCTTCAAGATTTTGGTATGATAACAATGGTGTTATATCACAAAAATATATAGATGCGGCAGATAAGCCATTAGGAAAAGGCACTCATTATCATTGTGTTACGGTTTCATTTGCGATAACCCTTCAGATGGCGATGAAGTGGTTGAGGGAAAAACACAAGCTTTTTATTGACATAACGGCTGCAATGGAAGATTACATTGAAAATGGTGTGGTAAAGTATAAAGACCCTTATTACACATGGGAAGTGTTTTCTCTTGAAATTGGCGAAACATTATGTTTTGGTGAAGCACAGAACGTGAAAAAATCTTACGAGGCGGCTTGTGAATCGGCAATTAAGTATTGTTTAGAAAATTTGATTTGATTATGATTGAAGAAGACTACGTCAATTTTGAGACGGCGAACCTACTGAAAGAGAAAGGTTTTGACGAACTTTGTTATGCCTGCTATGAGTACTTTGAGTCTGGGGTGACTTTATACAAAGGATGGACATTCGAATACAAAGGATATCCAGTGCATAATTCTTTATACAGGATAAAATGCCCGACTCTCCAAATGGCGATGAAGTGGCTAAGGGAAAAACACCATTATTATATTCAAGTAATGCTTGACTCTTGGGCTTGTGGAGACCATACTGGATATTATGTTGTAATACAGAAAACGGATTCTGACTTTGAACTAATGCTTCAAGATGTAAGAGAACAAGTTTTCTATGAAAACCCAGAGGAAGCTTATGAAGATGCAATAAAGTATTGTCTTGAAAATCTTATATGACCCATGACAAAAGCGGAATATGAAGTGGCAAAACGATGGTGCCACATTAGATGTTTAAAGCCAAAAGAACAATGCAAGAAGTGTTCCATATTGAAACATTATGAAAGTTTGTACAATAACAAAAACATATAAAAAAAACGAAATGGAAGAGTTAATTGACGAATGGCAGTGGTGTCAGATAAGGTTCTGTGGTAATACGGAACCATATACTCCGTCTGTCGCACACTACATATATGGGGAAGAAAGTGGCATGCAATGGTTTGTGGACTTGGACAGAGTCAATTTACAATGGATTGTAACTGTTACGGATGGTATAAGGCCAATGATACGAAGGATAGAATGTACGCATGAGCCTACATGCGGAATTGACGTGGCAGATGCAGATAGAATAAACGGTGCGATTGACGAAATGAAAAGCGAGCTTGTGAGTATAGTACCTTGGTGGAAATCATTTAGTGGACAAAAAAATTATGAAAAAGGCAGAAGACGTACAAAATTGTAATATCATGAACAT
>JAEIGA010001135.1_pt1 | contig 40790 bp, 44 predicted proteins | sample 9270691 | NCBI WGS metagenome assembly JAEIGA01 (sample SAMN17057246, study PRJNA624740) | gut metagenome | biome: biome; isolation source: fecal sample | host: Bos grunniens | place: China: Xizang | collected 2019 | reverse complement strand
GTTCCTCTTGGTCAGAATACCCTTGGTATCTACTTATAACATCTTTACTCAAACTTTGTAAAGGTGGCTCAAACCTGCATAAACACTGGGAATTTTCAATGTCATCTAAACTCTATATCCTTTTTATGCTCGTACCAAGTTGGGGCAAAAAATTATCAATTCCAAAGCCAAAACCGCATATTTCCCAAAGTTAATAGGTCAATTTGTAATCATACAAATCTTTCAAATCTTCATACAACCTTTCAAACTCGCTGTTATCAATCAGCTCAGCTATCACAAACCGATAAAGCAGTGAACGAATCCCCTGAGCAGGAGAAGACAATAAATGTTTAGCAAAATAAATTGAAATTGCATTTTGAACATCAATCGCAAGAAATGCACCTGCAGCACCGCCCCAACCGAAATCACCATACATTTCATCACCTTTGGGACAACGCACTCCCAAACCATAACCATAGGAATCTTTTACCCAGTATGTCACTTTTTGCTCGTCGGTTAAACGATCTCTTGTCATCAATTTAACCGTTTCCGGTTTTAAGAGCTTATATGTACGAAGTCCCTCTAAAAACTTTATGTAATCATCAACAGTTGAAATGCCGCCAGCACCGCCCGAAGCATATTCAGTACCCATTTTATAGTAGGCTATGGGCTTTCCAATATTAACAGCTTTGCCATCTTCAAACCTATATTGAGGTGCAATGGTATCTAGCTCTGTATCAGGCAACATAAACGTTGAATCCTTCATTCCGACAATATCAAAGATATTCTTTTTCACATAGTCTTCAAATTTTTCACCGGATATCACCTCAACAAGAGCCGCTAAAACATCATGGCACAAACTATATTCCCACCTGTAACCGGGTTCAAAAAGCAGCGGTTCTTTTGCGAGGTACTTCATTACTTCACGCGTGGGACACTTTCCATTGGTATCTTCAACTGCCTTTATAAGGTGAGGCGAGGAACATTTATAGGAAAAACCCGCTGTCATTTCAAATAGATGCTTTATTAAAATTGGTTTTTCTGCCTTTTTAATGCCATCATTGGTTTTAACCGTCATTTCTTCGAATTCGGGCATATAGCAAGAAAGCTTATCATCGAGAGAAAACAGACCTTTTTCCCACAATTGCAAAGCTGCCGTACAAGTTATAACCTTAGAGCAGGAATAAATATTGTATCTTTCATTTCCGCTTATTTTAATCTTCTTTTCAATATCACTATAGCCATTCATATATCGAAGCACGCATTCTCCGTCTTTATAAATCGCCAAATCAAATCCGGGAACGCCAAGTTCAAGAAACGAATCACAAAATTTTTTTAATTTTTCAAACATTGTATTTTCTGCCTTTCTCCAAAATTCTTCATAAAATATCTCTAAAACAAATGGACGGTCTATATGCTAAATTCACGCCGCAAGGCAATCTACTAGGTTTGCATATCACTCGCATTATAGCATAAAAAACGGAAAAAGTCAAGCATACACACCAAATTGCGTATGCAAAAAAAGAGATTCCACCGCATTATGAAGCGGTGGAATCCGTGAAACAAATTTATCTTGCGATTCTTCCTGTACCGTCGCCGCCGATAAGTTTTTCAACCTCGTCAACGGATACAAGATTAAGGTCGCCGTTTATGGTGTGCTTGAGGCAGGATGCGCCAACAGCAAATTCAAGCGCAGACTTTGCATCCGGCTTTGTTGCAAGTCCGTAGATAAGACCGCCGGCAAAGGAGTCGCCGCCGCCAACTCTGTCAACGATATCGGTGATATCGTAAATACGGCTGCGGTAAAATTCCTTGCGGTCGTTTATGCAGGCAGACCAGAGATTGCGGTTTGCGGACTTGGACTCGCGAAGTGTGATCGCAACAGTCTTAACATTAGGATACTGCTCGAATACCTTCTCGGTGATCTCCTTGTAGCAGTTAAGGTCGATCTCGCCAAGCTCGGGCTTGTTGGTGGAGGAGATTCCGAGAGCCTTCTGGCAGTCTTCCTCGTTTGCGATAACAACGTCTATGTACTTTGTAAGCTCCGGCATAACCTCGTCTGCACGCTTGCCGTACTTCCAAAGCTTAGCTCTGTAGTTAAGGTCGATGGAAGTGGTAACGCCAAGCTCCTTCGCAGCCTTAAGAGCGCGGATAGCTTCGTCTGCAATATCCTGAGAAACCGCAGGAGTGATACCGGTTACATGGAACCACTTAGCCTCTGCAAGGATGGCTTTCCAATCGAAGTCGCCTTCCTTGATGTTTGCAAATGAAGAATCGGCACGGTCGTAAATAACCTTTGAGGGACGCTGACAAGCACCGGTCTCAAGGAAGTAGATGCCCATTCTGCCCTTGGTACGTTTGATGTCGGAAACATCAACGCCGTACTTGCGGATCTCACGAAGGCAAGCAGTTCCCACATCGTTATCCGGAAGCGCGGTAACGAATTTTGCATCAAGACCGTAATTTGCAAGAGTTACGGCAACATTTGCCTCACCGCCGCCGAAGGTAGCTTCGAGAGTGGGGGACTGGAAAAGGCGGTCATATCCGGGAGATTTAAGTCTTAACATGATCTCGCCGAAGGAAACAAACTGATTTTTCATGATATTGTACTCCTTTATCTTTTTTCCGAGCGCGGAAATATTTTCACAACTACAGTATAACATATTCCACAGCGGATTTCAATAGGTTTTTTACTCATTTTTTGTCTGTTCTTATGTTTTTCGCCCACAGAATTAACCTATAAAATCAAACTCTACATCGTAGATGTTCACAGTGTCACCGTCTTCACAGCCCTTGGCTGTAAGTGCGTCGATAACTCCGCTCTGGCGAAGTATGCGCTGGAAGAACGCCACAGATTCGCGATCTCCGAAGTTGACAGAATCAATAAGCTGCATGAGCCATTCGCCCTCAACATAGTAAACGCCGTTAACGTTATTTACGGTAATTTCACGCTCACCGTCCGACATCTCAGGCTCCGGCACAGCCTCAGGCTCGTATACGGTAAGAGGCGGAAGGTCGGAAAGAAGCTCCGCGGTACGGTACATAAGCTCATCCACACCCTGTCTCGTTGCGGCGGAAATATAGAAAAGCTCACAGCCAAGCTCGTTTTTGATGTACGCTTCAAGCGCATCAAGGTCTACCGCTTCACGGTCACAGGCATCAAGCTTGTTTGCGGCAAATATCTGGGGACGGGATGCAAGCGCAGGACTGTAACGCTCAAGCTCCGCGTTTATCTTCTTAATATCGTCAACGGGGTCACGTCCCTCCATGCCGGACACATCCACAACGTGTATGAGAAGTCTGCATCGGTCAACGTGGCGAAGAAAATCGTGTCCGAGACCTGCCCCCTCTGCGGCGCCCTCAATAAGTCCGGGGATATCCGCGATTACGAATCCGTCCTCACCGTTTTTAACCACACCCAGCTGCGGTGCGAGAGTTGTGAAATGATAGTTTGCAATCTTCGGGCGCGCCGAGCTGACTACCGACAGAAGCGAGGATTTTCCAACATTCGGGAAACCTACAAGTCCCACATCCGCAAGCATCTTAAGCTCCAGCGTTACATCCGCCTCCTGACCCTTGAGTCCCGGCTTTGCAAAACGCGGAATCTGCCTTGTGGGGGTGGCAAAATGCTTGTTGCCCCATCCGCCGCGTCCGCCTTTCATTGCAACATATGGCTCGCAGTCGGACATATCCTTTATAATGCGTCCGGTCTCGGCATCGCGTATAACTGTTCCCGGCGGAACGAGGATTACAGTGTCCTCACCGTTCTTTCCGTGGAACTTCTCCGTGCCGCCGTCTCCGCCGTTTTCCGCAACAAACTTGCGCTTGTATCGGAAAGCGAGAAGCGTGTTTGTGCCCTCGTCTATTTTAAAGATGATATTGCCGCCGTTGCCGCCGTCTCCGCCGGAAGGTCCGCCCTCGGCAACATATTTTTCGCGGTGAAAGGCAACGCATCCGTTGCCGCCGTCACCTGCTTTTATGTGTATTGTAACGTTATCTATAAACATCGTCATTATCCTCCAAAATATAAGTTACATCGAAAAACTGTGGGGTAAAAGCTCCGAGAGCCTGTATTTACGTATTTCCCCGTTTTCACCGGCACATATAACATCCATATCGCCAAATTCCGCAAGTGCCTGACGGCATATGCCACAGGGGGTAATGGAAACATCCGCACCAACACACGCTACAGCAACAAATTCGCGCTCGCCTGCCGCAAGTGCCGCACCGAGAGCCACACGCTCGGCACAAGTACCTGCCCCAAAGGCGGCATTCTCAAAATTAGCACCCGTGTATATTTTTCCGCTTGCGGTAAGAACCGCCGCACCGACTTTATAATTTGAATATGGCGCATAGGCGTTTTCCTGTGCAGTCTGCGCAGCCAAAATAAGCTGATTTTCAAGTTTACTGTCCATCATTCACCAACCTGATAAGCGTTTCTTCATCTATTACGGTAACTCCAAGCTGTTCAGCCTTGGTAAGCTTTGAGCCGGCATCACTGCCTGCGACGACATATGAGGTTTTCTTCGAAACCGAAGAGGACACCTTGCCTCCGTTAGCCTCTATAAGTGCCGCCGCCTCATCACGCTTCATTGTGGGAAGCGTTCCCGTAAGAACAAAGGTAAGTCCCGCAAGACGGTCACTGCTCTTCTTAGATTCGTAAACACACACGACACCAAAGCTCTTGAGCTCATCTATAATGCGTCTGGTATCGTCCTGCATAAAGAAATCCACGATATACCGCGCGGTGATCTCACCAACGTCCTCAATTTCGCAAAGCTCCTCCGTTTTCGCCGAAAAAAGTGCTTCGATATCACCGAAATGTGCCGCCAGAACCTGCGCCGCTTTAGCACCTACCTGACGTATTCCAAGAGCATATATGAGCCTTGCAAGACCTGCGGATTTGGAAGCTTCAATGGCAGAAATAAGATTTTCCGCACTTTTTTCGCCCATACGCTCAAGGGGGATAAGCTGTTCGCGGCGAAGCTTGTAAATATCGGAAATATCTTTGACAAGACCCTCTTTGTTGAGAAGCGCAATAAGGCTTGGACCCATTCCGTCGATGTTCATGGCATCCTTTGAAGCAAAATGGGTGAGATTGCGAAGAAGCTGTGCCGGACAAGCCGCATTTGTACAGCGGTACGCCGCAGTTCCCGACTGACTGTCGTCATCTGCATCGGCAATGATGTGTCCGCCGCAGGACGGGCAGATTTTGGGCATATCAAACTGCCGCTCAGCCCCCGTTCTGTGCTCCTTTACCACCGAAACGACCTCGGGAATTATATCTCCGGCTTTTCTCACAATAACCGTGTCGCCGATCATAATATCGCGCTCACGGATGAAATCAAGATTGTGAAGCGTCGCCCGTGAAACCGTAGTTCCTGCAAGCTGTACCGGTTCAAGAACTGCGTTTGGTGTAAGCACGCCTGTTCTGCCCACCTGTATTACTATATCTGTAAGCTTTGTAGGCTTTTCCTCCGGGGGATACTTGTACGCCACCGCCCATTTCGGGGTTGAGGTGTTCTCGCCCACGGTATTTCTAAGAGACAGCGAATTTATTTTAATTACAGCACCGTCGATGCCGAAAGGAAGCCCTTCCCTTGCCTCTCCGATTCGTGTAATTGCATCTATAACCTCGTCCGCCGTTTTTACCACGGAAAATTCGGGAAGCACACAAAATCCGATACTGCGAAGCCATTCAAGGCTCTCGCTGTGAGTGGTAAAGCTTTTTGAGCCGCCCTGATAGTTGAAAACAAAAATATCAAGTCCGCGTGATGCCGTAACTTTGGAATCAAGCTGGCGGAGCGTACCGGCGGCGGCATTTCTGGGATTTGCGAACAGTGCTTCTCCCTCAGCCTCCCTTGATTCGTTAAGCTTTTCAAATCTTGCACGGGACATATACACCTCGCCGCGCACTTCAACATAGGGCTCGTCCGTATCTATAGTAAGCGGTATCGTGCGAACAGTGCGGAGATTCTCGCTCACGTCCTCACCTACTCTGCCGTCACCTCTGGTAGCACCTCTCACAAACTTTCCATCCTCATAGACAAGTGACACCGAAAGTCCGTCGATCTTGCATTCCACCGTAAATTCGCAGTCAGGGTCATAGGCTTTCATACGTGCAACAAATGCTCGTACTTCGTCGTAGTCGAATACATCCGAAAGGCTTCCCATGGGAACATTGTGTTCCACCTTACTAAAGCTGTCAAGCGCTTTGCCGCCGACGCGTTTTGTAGGAGAGTTTGGATCGGCAAGCTCCGGATGCTCCGCCTCCAGCGCCACAAGCTCGTAAAAAAGCTTATCGTAATCATAATCGGATATGGAAGGGGCATCAAGCACGTAGTAAAGGCGCGAGTGATGTTCAATAAGCCGTGCAAGCTCTTTCATTCGTGCCGCCGTATCGTAAGTGTTCATAATTGTGATCATCCCTTCCGAAAGATATTTACAGCATCTTTGTTTTGAAAATTTTGTTCAAATAAAAGCTTCCTTATTTCGTCTCCGCTTCGCGGAGACATCATATGCTTTTATTATAACATAAAACCACGGGAAATAAAAGGGTTTTTTCAAAAAATCTTTCAAAAATACAGTGAAATCATTGACAACAGGCAAAAAAATTGATACAATATAATGGTATAGTTATGTTACCGACAAAACATCGTAACATAACTCAAATTCTACTCCAAATGAAAGAAAGGAACTACCATGAAAACAAAAGCAATACGCCTCTACGGTGAAAACGATCTGAGACTTGAGGAATTCGAGCTTCCGGAAATAAAGGATGACGAAATCCTCGCACATATAATTTCCGACAGCATCTGTATGTCCTCCCACAAGGCGGCACTGCAGGGCGCAAAGCACAAAAGAGTACCCGATGACTGCGCGCAGAACCCCATCATCCTCGGTCACGAATTTTGCGGCACTATCGTAAAGGTAGGCAAAAAGTGGCAGGATAAATTCAAGGAGGGCGAAAAATTCGCAATCCAGCCTGCGCACAACAGAAACGGCAGTCTCTGTGCCCCCGGCTACAGCTACAAATACTGCGGCGGCGGTGCAACATATGTTATAATTCCTGCGGACACCCTTGAAATGGACTGTCTGCTCAAATACAACGGCGACGCATTCTTCTACGGCTCTCTCTCCGAGCCGATGAGCTGCGTTATCGGCGGCGCTCATGCAAACTATCATACCAAGGGCGGCTCCTATGTACATGATATGGGTATAAAGGAAGGCGGCGCGGCGGCAATTCTGGCAGGCGCAGGACCTATGGGTCTTGGTGCCGTTGACTATCTTATCACCTGCGATCGCAGACCCTCTCTTCTCATTGTTACCGACATCGACTCCGCACGTCTTGCAAGAGCGGCTGAAGTGGTAACTGTGGAAAAGGCTGCCAAGAACGGCGTTAAGCTTATGTATGTAAACACCGCAAACTACGAGGATCCGCTGGCGTATATGAAGAAATTTGCTCCCGAGGGCTTTGACGATGTGTTTGTATTTGCCCCCGTTAAGCCTGTTGTTGAGATGGGCGACGCACTTCTTGGCAAGGACGGATGTCTTAATTTCTTCGCAGGTCCTACCAATACTGAATTCTCAGCTATGTTCAACTTCTACAATGTACACTATGCATCAACTCACATCGTAGGTACGAGCGGCGGAAACACCGACGATATGCGCGAAGCACTTGCTATGATGGAAAAGGGACTTATCAATCCTGCCGGTATGATCACTCACATCTGCGGCCTTGATGCAGTTGCCGAAACCACAATAAATCTTGACAAGATTCCCGGCGGAAAGAAGCTTTGCTACACCAATATTTCTCTTCCCCTTACCGCTATCTCCGATTTTGCGGAGCTTGGAAAGTCCGACCCCATGTTTGCAAAACTTGCTGAGATAGTTGGAGAGAACGGCGGTCTCTGGTGCAAAGAAGCCGAGGACTACCTTCTCGCAAACGCAAAGGCAATATAATTCACTTTACAACTAAGACGAATATAGCGAAAGGATTTAACACTATGCTTACAACCCTGTGCAGCTTCTCTCACAAATACGGTGCAAACCCGGCATATGTTCTGGCAGGCGGCGGCAACACCTCCTGCAAGGACGAAAATCACCTTTACATAAAAGGCTCCGGAACTGCTCTTGCCACTATCACTCCCGAAGGCTTTGTTAAGATGGAGCGTGCGAAGCTCGACACCATGCTCACAAAGTCATACCCCGAAAATGAGGATGAGCGCGAGGCGGCAGTTCTTGCCGATCTCATGGCGGCACGTGCCACAGGCGAGGAGAACAAGCGTCCCTCTGTTGAAACGCTTCTTCATAACCTTTTCCCTCAGAAGTACGTGCTTCACGTGCATCCTGCCAAGGTAAACGGCGTTACCTGCGCCAAGGCAGGTGAGGATATTGTGAGGGATGTGTTCCGAGATGCGGTATGGGTTGAATCCACTCGTCCGGGATACACTCTTGCGATGCTCTGCAAAAACAAGCTTGATGCGTACAGTGCCGAAAAAGGCAAATCCGCAAGCGTGCTCTTCTTACAGAATCACGGCATATTCTTTGCGGCAGACAGCGAGGAGGAGCTTGATGAGGTAGTGCTTAATATCATAAACAAGCTTACTGATATGATGTCAAGCCGCCCTGACCTTGGTTTCCGTGAGTACGATGCCGACAAGGTGACAGAAATCGCTCCTGTTCTTCGTATGCTCTACGGTGAGGGACAGCCCTGTGTGGTTAAATTCACCTCAAACAACGAGGTCTCAAAATATGCGCAGTCCGAGGAAGCTTTTGCACCGCTTATGGAATCCTTTACTCCGGACCATATCGTTTACTGCAAGGCGCATCCTCTCTTTATAACCGACGCTTCCGTAGACGGAATCAAAGCGGCATTTGCAGGCTACACCGCGAAATACGGCACCAAGCCTAAGGTGGTGTTTGTTGAGAAGCTCGGTATGTTCGCCATCGGCGACACCAAGAAAGCGGCAAAGACCGTCACCGAGGTATGGCTTGATGCTCTGATGATCGCCACATATTCCGAAAACTTCGGCGGCCCCAATCCCATGACTCCCGAGCTTATCGACTTTATTGTAAACTGGGAGGTTGAATCCTACCGCTCCAAGGTAGCGGCAGGCGGCAAGAATACTCGCCGTCTTGAAGGAAAGATCGCCATTGTTACCGGCAGTGCGCAGGGCTTTGGCAAGGGCATTGCCGAATCCATGGCAAAAGAGGGCGCTTATGTGGTAATTGCCGACATGAACGCCGACGGTGCAAAGGCAACCGCAGACGAGCTTTGCGAAGCTTACGGCGAAGGCACTGCAATATCTGTGTCTGCCAACGTTTCCGATGAGGACAGCGTAAAGGACATGATAAATGCTACCGTTGCGGCATACGGCGGACTTGACGTATTCGTAAACAACGCAGGAATCGTCCGCGCAGGAAGCCTTGAAGAAATGACAAAATCCAACTTCGAGCTTGTTGCTTCCGTAAACTACACCGCATATTTCCTCTGCGCAAAATACGCTTCCGCTGTAATGAAATCGCAGCGCGCGGTTTGCCCCGACTATCTTGCGGATATTATTGAAATCAACTCCAAATCCGGACTTGAAGGTTCAAACAAGAATTTCGCCTATGCAGGCAGCAAATTCGGAGGTATCGGACTTAGCGCAAGCTTCGCTCTTGAGCTTGCGCCATACGGTATCAAGGTAAATGCTATATGCCCCGGTAACTTCCTTAACGGTCCTCTGTGGAGCGATCCGGAAAAGGGTCTGTTCGTGCAGTATCTTAACGCAGGCAAGGTTCCCGGCGCAAAGACTGTGGACGATGTGCGCCGCTTCTATGAATCCAAGGTTCCGCTGAACCGCGGTTGCGAGGTAAAAGACGTTGCCCGTGCTATCATGTACGTAATTGAGCAGGAATATGAAACAGGTCAGGCGATCCCCGTAACCGGCGGACAGGTTATGCTCCACTGATTCTATTTCAAGGAGATATGAAAGTGAATACAGAAACACTTATAGAACAGCTTAACGCCGAAACCAAGGAAGAACGCTTGGCGGCGCTTCGCGAAATAAAGAAGCTCACCGATGAGGGTAAGCTTCCCTCTCCGACTAAAACAGCTTATGTAAACAACCATATCCATACAACCTACTCTTTCTCCCCTTATTCGCCTACAAAAGCGCTCTATATGGCGTGGCAGAACGGACTTGGCACCGCAGGAATCATGGACCACGATTCCGTATCCGGTGCACGTGAATTTATCGAAGCAGGTGAGATCATCGGTATGCCGGTGACTGTTGGCGCTGAGTGCCGCATAAATATGGCAAACACAGCTCTCTGTGGTAAGCGCATAAACAATCCGGATCAGATATCCGTAGCATATGCCGCAATTCACGGTATTCCCCACCAGATGCTTGACAAGTTTGATGTGTTTTTCGAGAGATGCCGCCGTCACCGTAATCTGCGCAATCTTAAGATGTGCAGAAAAATAAATGAGCTGATGGCACCATACGGAATTTCCATCGACTTCAAGGCTGACGTGCTCCCAATTTCAAATTCATGGGAGGGCGGCTCTGTTACAGAGCGACATATTCTCTTTGCGCTTGCAAAGGCTATCACCGCACGTTATTCCACTCCTACAGAAGTGCTCGGCTTCCTTGAGGGTGATATGGGACTGAAGCTCTCCGAAAAAGTAAGAGGGCAGATCGCCGACGGCGACAAAACACCGCAGTTCTACGAATACGATATTCTCGGTGCGCTGAAGAGTGATCTTGTGGAAAAAATCTACATTCCGGCGACCGACGAATGTCCGGATGTTACCGAATACATTGCCCTCTGCCGCGAGACCGGTGCCATTTCGGCATACGCCTATCTCGGCGACGTTGGCAACTCCGTAACCGGCGACAAAAAGACACAGAAGTTTGAGGATAACTACATTGATCTTCTTATCTCGGAGCTGAAGCGTCTCGGCTTCAACGCAATCACCTATATGCCGTCCAGAAACACCAAGGAACAGCTTACAAGAATAATATCCCTTTGCCGCGACAACGGATTCTTCCAGATAAGCGGCGAGGATATAAATTCTCCCCGTCAGTCGTTTATCTGCAAGGCTATGGACGACCCCATGTTTGCCCATCTCACCGATGCAACCTATGCGCTTATAAGGCACGAGGAAGCGGCAACAAAGGATATCACAAAGGCTATGTTCTGGGGCAAATAACCCTTATAAAATCATAGCACACATCAAGAGGTATTGTAATGAACGGTATAAAGAAAATCGACATACACACCCATGTATGCCCATTCCCGGAATACTATCCCGGAAGAAAGGACGGAGGTCCGTTCTGCTCTGCCGAAGAGATGATAAAGATTTATGACGAGCTTAACATTGAAAAGGGCGTAATTCTCCCCCTCTCTTCCTCAGATGCAATGGCATCCCCTATGACAAGTGAAGGCGCAAAATATATAGTGGATCAGTATCCTGACCGCTTTTTGTGGTTCTGCGGCATAGACCCTCGCGCCATGGGCAACTCATCCACCACAGACCTTTCAAAGCTATTTGAGCACTACAAGGCACTTGGCGCAAAGGGTCTCGGTGAGGTTACAGCTCCGTTTTATGCGGATGATCCTATGATCGACAATCTTTTCGCCGCCGCGGCGCATTACGATATGCCCGTAATCATTCACATCTACACAAAATTCGGCGGCAGCTACGGAATTGTGGACGAGCTTGGACTGCCCAGAATCGAAAAAATGCTTAAAAAGCATCCAAGCCTTAAGCTTATCGGACACTCGTCCCCTTTCTGGAGCGAGATTTCCGCAGACAATAATGACAATGTGAGAAACGGATATCCCAAAGGAAAGGTTACAGAGGGCAGAATTTCCTATCTCATGAGAGAATACGAAAATCTCTATTGCGATATGTCCGCAGGAAGCGGTGCAAACGCTCTCATGCGCGATCCTGAGTTTACCGCAGGATTTTTCGAGGAATTCCAAGACCGTATTCTGTACGGATGCGATATTACCTCAACTGCCTGCGCCCATCAGTACACCCTTGACAAGTTCTTTGACGGTATGCTTGCCGACGGCACATTGAAGCTTGATGTTTACAAAAAAATCGTCCGCGACAATGCAGTTAAGCTTCTGGGACTTTAAGCTTCTGTGACGCAATGTATAATTTTCAATTCAATTGCTAACAATAACCTCCTAAAGGGAGGTTTTTGTTATGTTTAAACACGAAAAAATGCTTTTCAGACCTGTTGAAATTGAAAAGCCCAATCCGCAGTATGCGGCACTTCTCCAGGAGCAGCTTGGCGGCGCAAACGGCGAGCTTAAAGCGGCTCTTCAGTATATGTCACAGAGTTTTCGCATAAAAGACCCTGATATTAAGGATCTTTTCCTTGATATCGCCGCCGAAGAGCTTTCCCACCTTGAAATGATCGCGCAGACCATAAATCTCTTGAACGGACACGATGTTGACGCATCTTCTGTGCCTGCGGGAGAAATACAGACCCATGTTCAGCTCGGTCTCAACCCCGGACTTATCAACGCTTCCGGTTACTCGTTCACAGGCGACTATGTTACCGTAACAGGCGATCTCTGCGCCGATCTGCTTGCCAATATTGCGTCAGAACAGCGTGCCAAGGTGGTTTATGAGTATCTTCACCGTCAGATAGACGACAAAAAGGTGCGCGCCACCATTGATTTTCTCCTTGAGCGCGAGGAAGCTCACAACGCCCTGTTCCGCGAGGCGTTCAACAAGGTTCAGAACACCGGCTCAAACCGGGACTACGGAACTACCCTCGCCGCCCATATGTATTTCAGTATGTCCGAGCCTGAGGGCAACGCATTCACCACCAAGGAAGTAAACGCTCCGTCGTTTAAGTGAAAAAACTGCTCTTTGCAAATTGTCCGCAAAGAGCAGTTTTTTATGTATAATTCACCGCACGGTAATGCGGCAGTCACAGTCATACACCGCATCACCGCGTATGATCTCGCCGATGGAGTCCGCCGTGATACTGCCTGATCTCGGATTTTTAACCGAAACAATGTGCCCACGGACATCCGCATTGACCTCGGAATATTCAAAGGCAAGATCGCAGTCGATCATCTCGCAGTTTTCAAGTACAAGTCCGCGGCAATAACAGAACGGCTGTGTTCCGATAATTTTGCAGTTTCTCATTGTAAGCCCCTCGGAATACCAGCCGAGGTACTCTCCGCGGACCGTGGAGTTTTCTACAACCACATTCTTTGCGTGCCAGAAGGAATCCTTCGTGTCAAGCTCCGAATCCGTGATATGAAGATTTTCCACATACTGAAAGGAATATTTTCCTTTCAGTGTTATGTTCTTCATCCGAATCTGTCTCGATTCGAAGAATATGTATTCCGATTCAAATGTGCACTTTTCGGCAGATACACCGCGGCATCGCCAGCCGAACTCGGCGGAGCGTGCCGTGGTCTCAAAAAGCTCCACGGAATCGCATTCACGCAGTGCTTTCGGCCCATTTACCGTCACACGCTCTATTCTGCCGTCCTTGGCATACCAAAGTGAGGCACGGCAGGTCTCCGTAAGCGTGGAATCGGTAATATGATACTTTTCGGTATGCCAGAACGGATACCGAAGCTCAAATGTGCAGTTCGACACCTCAATATTACGCGATTCCTTAAATGCGGATTCTCCATCCTCAGCACCGCTGAATGTGCAGTTATTTACACGGGCATCACTTAGCGCGTACAGCGCACGTTCACTTGAAAAATTTTGATTTTCTATTAGCTTCATACTATCTCCCAACTCACACTATTTTCACATCTGCGCCGCGGCATATAAGCTCTGTTTCATAAAAATGCTTGATGGCGTTTATCATATGCTTCACGTCATGTGCGCCTGCGGTTTCATAGGATGAATGCATTGCAAGCTGTGCAAGTCCGATATCTACCGCCGACATTGAAACCTGCGCATTTGAGATGTTTCCGAGAGTCGATCCGCCTCTCATATCCGAGCGGTTTGCAAATACCTGTGTGGGCACATCGGCTCTTCTGCATATTTCACGGAAAACCGCAGATGAGATGGCGTCAGTGGTATAAAGCTGAGATGCATTGTATTTGATAACAACGCCCTTGTTCATTTCGGGGCGATGCGTGGGATCGGAAAGTCCCGGATTGTTGGGATGCACCGCATGGGCATTGTCAGCGGAAAGCATCATGGACTGCGCCGCCGCTATCCGTATATCTCCGCCAAGGGCATCGCAGATGCGTGAGAGAGTATCGTAAAGGAACGTAGACCCTGCCCCCTGCTTTGTGGTGCTTCCCACCTCCTCGTTGTCGGCAACAAACATTACCGCTACAGCTTTGCCGGGATTTGCCGATGTGAGCGCACACATGGAAGAAAACGCACATTCAAGGTCATCAAGCTTCGGCGAGGATATAAATTCCCCGTTTGCTCCCCATAAAGAGGGAGCTTGACGGTTATATAAGAACAGCTCGTGCGCAACAATATCATCTGCATCGACCCCTGCGGACTCCGCCGCAAGCTTCATAAAGCTGCCCTTTGCGGCACCGTCTCCGTAAAGCGGAATCATATCAGAGGCAGGATTGTATGTCTTACCGTTGTTGGGATTTTCCATGTGGACAGCAACGTGGGGTATCAGCATAATATCGCGGTCGATATCTACAAGCTTTGATGAAACACCGTCCTCGGTGCGCACTAAAAGACGGCCTGCCGCAGACAGCGGTCTGTCAAGCCAGGAATCAAGTATCATTCCGCCGTACCGCTCGGTACTTATGCGCGTATACATTCCCCCGTCAAGCTCGGGTGTATCCTTTATCTTAAAAGAAGGCGAATCCGAGTGTGACGCGGCTATCATAAACTTTGGAGTACCGATATTCTCCGGCACGGAAAATGCCACAACGCTTGATCCGTTTCTTGTAACATAATATTTTCCGCCGGGGATAATATCCCACATCTCGCTCTCATGAAGCTCGGTATATCCTTCCCTGCAAAGATTCGCGCAAATATTTGTCACAGCATGAAAGCAGGACGGCGTGTTTTTTATAAATTCAAGCAAAGCCTTGGTATGCTCCATAACAATCACCTCTTAAATTTTAATTTTGCATGGCAAGCTCACTGTGTATCATGAATATGATATCATAATTATTTTTGATTGTCAATCAATGCGCAGATATAATTTGCAATATTTCAGGCATTCCGGCTTACATGGCAAACCTGGTCTGCACATCGCCGGAAACGGAGGTCCGCGATTTTATGGCAGACACAAAGGATTCGTCGCATTCAATGATTATCTCACAGGTCCGCTCTCCGTCAAGAAAAGTTAAAGATATCTCCTCTCCGGCAGGATTCTGCATATAGTTATACCGCGCGTCAGCTTTGGGATGCTTTCCCGACCGCTTGCATATGTCTGTAACGCAGGACAGCGACACATGGCATACCTTTACGTCCTTTTTCCCTTGTCTCCTGCATACAATGAGGTCAGCACTTCCGTCGTCTTTATCGTCGATTATATATCTGTAATCGGTAAGAAAAAAACGCACAAGCATTTGGATTCCGGCTATGATAAGCACCATGGAGACAATTTGGACAACACCCGGACTTGGCATAATGGCAGACAGTGCCATTGCCGCAAATCCGCTTACAATAAACAGTACCGACAAATACTGTGATTTTTTACTCTTTCTCGGCGTATATATCATGAGTGTCCCCCTTTGTTTATGTGAACGTCGCCGTGTGACAGCAATATCTGCCCGTTTTCAATGTTGAGCACGCCAAACGACGGCGGCAGACCGTCCTTCGGAAGTCCTGCGCTTCCCGGATTGAATATATACAGCGGTTTACCGTTTGTGTTTGTATATTTACAGCATCTCTCGTGAGTATGCCCGAACAGAACAACGTCCGCCGCCGCACGCCGTGCGTATGCTTCAAGCTCACCGAGGTGAAATTTCACGCTTCTTGTATGACCGTGAAGCATGAGAACACGTATCCCGTCAACTTCAAGCATCCGCTCCGCATATTCCGGCGTGAGGTATTTTGATGACAGGTCGCAGTTCCCTGCCACAGCATATATTGGAATATTGGGAAAACGTTCACGGACAAGCTCCGTATCAGAGCATACATCTCCAAGGAAAATCACTCCATCAGTGTCGCTTTGACACCGCCTGGTGACCTCGATCATATTGCGCGAAGCTCCGTGGGTATCGGAAAAAACAAGATATCGCATAAGCACCTCTGCCGAACTTTTGCGGGATATGTGCTGCACACATATTCACGCTTTAATTTTAATATACATATAATAATATAGAATACATGAAAGGAGTAAGTCTAAATGAAGCTTGACAAAACCTCTCTCGACCGACTTCTGTCACTTGACGACGTTACCCTCGCCAAAACAATCACTGCGCTTGCCGCAGCGGCAGGTATAGACCAAAGTACAGCCGAAAGTGCTGTTTCAAACCTGAGACTTGTGCGCGCAAGTCTGTCCAACGCAACGGATAACGACATCAAAAATGCCGCAAGCATTATTGGTGAAGAGAAGATTTCTGCAATGCTCGACAAGCTTGGCGGTGGATCAAATGCCGGAAAATGATGCATTAAAACAGCAATTGTCCGGTATTCTCGAAGACCCCGAAGCAATGGCACGGATAATGAGCATTGCCAGCAGTCTTATGGGCGGTATGAATCCGTCAGGCGATTCTCCCGAATCGCCAAAGGAGAGGGACAACGAAGCTTCGCCTCCAAAAGAATCAAAAGGCGATGCTTCTCCATCTGCCGACGGCTTTGATCTTTCAGCCGCACTGCCTGCAATTGCCGGTATTCTGAAAAGCGACAGAAAAAACGATCCGCGCACCAATCTTCTATATGCGCTGAAGCCCTACATGAGCCATGACAGGGGCGAAAAAATTGATATGCTTGTAAAAGCAATGAAGCTTGCCGATATAGCCGGCGGATTTATCTCGGGCGGCAGCTCTTAGGCAGTTTGGAGGTCGATTGAAATATACGCACGAAATTACAGCCGTGGCAGTTCCCAAGACTTCAGCCGTGACGAATACAACATTCCGGCAAATTATGCAGGAAATGCATTCAAGTCCGATAAAACAGCTTCGCCGAGCACAGCGGAAGAAGCTGTACCCTATGAGTATGCTCCGAAAGATTCGAAAATACAGGCGGAATCCATATCCGAGTCAAAAGCAGAAACAGATCATTCGGAAGAAGCAGTATGTGTCATCTCACAAAAAAGCCACCCTAAAGAAAGCGGCGCTCCAAGGGAAAGCCTGCTGCGGAGCTTGCTTTCACGTTTTGAGCGCGGCTTTGAATTTGATGATCTGCTTCTTCTTGGGCTTATCCTTTTGCTTCTGCAAAGCGGAAGCGGTGATCGCAAAGACAGCAAGGATGAAATGGTACTTATTCTTGCCTTCCTATTCCTCACCGGATTCTGAAGGCTCAGTCATGGTATAAATCGCATCCTCCGACCAGACCTCGGACTGCGTGGATACACGCACCGTTTCATATGAATAAACGGGCAGCCCGTTTTTAGTGGTATAACATGAAATTATGATACGGTGATCAAGGGACACATAGTATTCCTCACGCAGTCCGAGATCGGTATACACAAACGACACATAATATACGTTTGAATCCTCATAGCGGACAAGCTTTATTGTGTAGTCTTCAATTCCGTTTTGTGGAATAACTGCATCGCCCGGATTATCCTCACCGGAATTTGGCGGAAATGATTCTACTGCAAAAAACAGGTTTTCAACAGAAGGTATACCCGCTTCGTTTTCCGCACAGATGTCATGTGAACGCGCCAAAATCCGCGACTCACCTGTGGCATTGTCTGTAACCTTAACATTCTCGCTGTCAGCCACCTTTAATGTTTCAAGGCGTTCACTGTCACCAAGCGCATATGTTTCGGAGCGGAATCTGTCACCGTTTTTATAGAAGCGCACCCGTTTTTTTGACGGTTCATCGCCGTTATAGTAGCTTATGTCGGCACAGATATAAATTCCGTCCGATTCTTCTTCACTGAGAAATGCTTCTCGCAGATTATCGTAAGTTATATCAAACGTCAGCACTTCACCGTTATCACCTTTGCCGTCCCTCACGATTTCGGACAGTGCGCCGAGATTCCACTCAGGATCGCTGTCATCATCGGAAAGTCCAAGCAGTTTTTCGGCGAAATCAGGCAAAAATAGGAGATCCATGGAGTACATCCATGCAAAAACCGCGCCGAAAACAACAACCATTGCAACAACGATTATCACTGTGCCGAGAACCGCACCGCGGCTCTCTTTTTCAAGGTTATTTCTCATTTTTTTCATCCGAATCCGTCTCTTTTAAAGCCGCGGACTGCAAAAGCTCCTCTGCGGCAAGCTTATCCTCGCGTTTCTTATAGTTATCACTGTCCACCGGATCACCAAGCTCTATTGCCATATGGGAACGGGACTTCGCATGGCGCAGGAAATAGAAATTGGTAAGGAATATTGCAATACCCACCGCTATTATTATAAGTGCTCTGCCGAAATTCTCCTCGGTAAACATTATTGCAGAGGTTCCGAGTATGGCACAGATAGCATAGAGTATCGCCACGGACTGCTTTTGACTGAACCCCAGATCTATAAGTCTGTGATGAAGATGACTGCGGTCCGGCGAAAAGGGGCTCTTTCCTTTAGCTATACGGCGAATGAACGCAAATGTTGTGTCAAACAGAGGCATTGCGAATATGGATATTGGTATAATAAAGGAAATTACGGTATGGAGCTTGAAAACTCCGGAAACGGAGATTACAGCCATAGTATATCCGAGGAAAAGTGCGCCTGTATCACCCATGAATATTTTTGCGGGATTGGTGTTAAAGGGCAAAAATCCGAGGCACGCGCCAACCACTGCGGCAGTAATCATAGCCGATGCTACCTCGCCTTTAAGAAGCATAACAAGCAGCAGCGATATGGAGCATATGGCAGAAACTCCGCAGGCAAGTCCGTCAAGACCGTCGATAAGATTTATGGCGTTTGTAAGTCCCACTATCCACACAACGGTTATCGGAATGGAAAGCATTCCGAAATGAACGTAGTTTCCGAAAAGGTTTACATACTCCAAAACAATGCCCTGGGAAACGGCAACCAGCGCCACCACAATCTGTGCCGCAAGCTTGACCCATGCGTTTATACGGAAAACGTCGTCAATAACGCCTACCGCCACGATGATAAGACCGCCGAGGTAGATGGAGATAAGCTCCGGAGTAAGCTTGCAGAACACAAGGGATGCAATAACGAAGCCTGCAAATATGGCAAGACCGCCGATTCTCGGCGTTGGCTTCTTGTGCATTCTGCGGTTATCCTTGGGCACGTCAATAGCACCTATTTTATAAGCAAGCACACTTACCGCCGGAGTTGAAGTAAACGCCACCAGCGCGGCAAGCACAGTAACAGTGAGCAGATATATTAAATCTGTTGATTGCATGATGTTTGCTCCTTAATTTGTGTTTAATATTATTTAGAGCATTGCCTTTACGGCATCGGCAAGATATCCTACACCGGTGATAATCTGCTCATCCGACGGAGTGGAGTAATTGAGTCTGAAGCACTGAGAGGGGGCTGAGGTGTCACAGTTGAATGCCTGTCCCGGTACAACGGCAACCTTCTTTTCCATTGCCTTCTTAATAAACTCACCCTGATCAATACTGTCGGGAAGCGTGCACCAGATAAACAGACCGCCCTCGGGACGGGTGTATTTTACGCAGTCGGGCATTACGCGGTCAAGCTCGGAGAGCATAAGTCCGCATTTGTGCTTGTAAAGCTTGCGTATGCCTGCAATGTGAGCGTCGATGTCGCACTCGGTTATGTAACGGTGACAGAGCATCTGGAAGAACTGATTGGTATGCACATCCTCAACCTGCTTTGCCACAACAAGCTTTGTAATAAGCTCCTCAGGACCGCATATAAAGCCGATTCTCATACCGGCGGACAAAACCTTACTGTATGAGCCGGAATAAACAACTATATTATCCTTATCAAGGGATTTGATGGTGGGAATCTCCTCACCTGCAAAACGAAGCTCACCGTAGGGGTTGTCCTCTAAAATAACGATGTTGTACTTCTTTGCAAGCTCAAGCACCGCACGGCGCTTTTCAAGAGGCATACAGGTTCCGGCAGGATTCTGGAATGTGGGAATAAGATAAAGAATCTTAGCACGCGGACAAGCTTTCATGGTGTCCTCAAGCTTTTCGAGGTCGATTCCGCCATCCTCCGCAAGGGGAACACCAACGGTGTTGCATCCAAGGGAACGGAAAGCGTTCAGCGCACCGATAAAGCTGGGATTCTCGCAGATAACAGTATCGCCCTCGTCGCACATGGTCTTGCAAAGAAGCTCAATTCCCTGCTGACCGCCGGAAGTGATAACGGTAGTCTGTCCCTCCATTGAAATATTGAATCTGTCCGACAGGCGCGCTTCAACGTCACGGCGCAGTGCGGGATAACCCTCGGTGATTCCGTACTGAAGTGCTGTCACCGACTCTTTTGCGTATATGTCAGCGGAGAGACGAGCAAGCTCCTCCACCGGGAATGACTCCGGTGCCGGATTTCCTGCCGCAAATGAAATTATGGTAGGGTCGGAAAGCGCCTTGAATATCTCACGAATAGCCGACGGCCTAAGATCCTGCATTTTTTTTGAAATTCTGTAATTCATAATGTTACCCCTTCGATATATCTAAGATAAAATGTTGATTTATGGCGTAATTTTTACACAAAACAACTGTTAACTATTATTTTACCACAAGTACACATAATATTTCAAGACCGAAGCGTTAATTTCTCTTGAAATTTTATTTAAAATGTGTTATAATTGAAAATGTATGATGAAAAATGTCTGTTTTTGCCATATTTTGGTTAAAAACAGTGCGTTTTGTGAAAGGCGGTATCCGGAATGGCAATGGAAGACATGGATTACTACGAATATGAAGAAAGCCAAAAGCGCTTCACTCCAAAAAAAATAATAGGGTTTATATTTAAGCTTATAGCAGGCGTTATCATTGTGGGAACGTTTGTACTTATATTCGGACGCTCGGCACTTATGAAGCTGCCAAAAGAATACACGGGATTTACATGGACCGACGCTTCTGTGGAAGCATTTAATGACGGCACTCTTGATGTACTGCTTCACACGCCCCACGACAGCTACGATTCCGACGGCGCGTTCCATGTGTCAGACGTTACGCTGTCAAAAGCCACGGGAGAGCTTCAGCTTACCGTGCGCTACAACAGCCGCAGTACAATAAACGAGCTTATGCACCGCTACAGACTAACAACGCGTCCGGAGGGTGAAGTATTTGTGTATGTGCTCACAGACAACCATGGCAACACCTACACGGATTACGTGTTTGCCGCCGCCTCAAATCCGCTTTACGAATTTCGCCGCATAATATTCACAGGTGTCTCGCTTGACGGCATATACCTTACCGATGAAGAACAGAAATACATCGAAACACTTTCAGGTGACGATGATGCCGATATACCGAAGCCTGAGACCACCACATTCTATCTTGACATTTACTACGGCGACGATGTTTCAAACAACTCACTTATGTCCTACAGCTATGTAGTATACGACTACAGATACGGAAGTCTCGCTAAAGAGTACAGTGAAGCCGGCAAAACAAAGCTTACATTTGCAGATGCGCCGTACTATGTTTCAAGACTTGCGGATAAAAATTCCGACTAACCCTCAAAGGAGAAAAACATGACAGCAAAAGAAAAACTCTCCGCCCTGCGCGCCGAAATGGCGAAAAGAGGCGCGGATATCCTGCTCGTTCCCTCGGACGACTACCATCAGTCCGAATATGTGGGCGACTACTTCAAGGCGCGAGCATACATCTCCGGCTTTACAGGTTCCGCCGGAACTTTAGTAATAACCGCCGAGGATGCCAAGCTTTTCACAGACGGCAGATACTATATTCAGGCAGAGCGTCAGCTTAAGGACAGTACAATAGACCTTATGCGTTTCGGCACAGAGGGAGTCCCGACACCTACGGAATATGTTATCTCGCTTCTCTCGGACAGCAAAAGAGGGCTCAAAACGCTCGCATTTGACGGAAAGTGCGTCAGCGCCAAATTCGCGGACGGACTTCGTGCAAAGCTCCCTGAGGGAACCACTCTTCTCACCGACACCGATTACCCTGCTCTCATCTGGCAGGACCGCCCTGCGCTTCCTGCTTCTAAGATATGGGCGTATGACATAAAATACAGTGGGAAATCCCACACCGACAAGCTTTCTCTTGTTCGTGCCGCGCTTTGCGAGAAAAAGTGCTCCGCCCTTGTTATGTCAAGCCTGTGCGATATTGCGTGGCTTTATAATCTGCGCGGCGATGATGTGACAAACACTCCTGTGTTCCTCTCGTATTCCATAATCACAGATACGGAGGATAAGCTTTTCGTAAACCTCGACGCCGTGTCGGAAGTACGTCCGTCACTTGAAGCTGAGGGCGTTTCGGTGTATGATTACAGTGAATTTTACGCCGAGCTTGAAAAGCTTTCCGGAGCATCTGTCATGGTGGATAAATCCGCTATTTCCGAGGCGATTGTAAGTGCCCTCGGCAATGCAAATGTGGTTGATGCCGCGAATCCTACAGTGATACTGAAAGCAAGAAAGAATCAAACGGAGCTTGAAAACACGAGACGTGCTCACATTGCGGAGGGTCTTGCCCTTACCAAGATGATGATAGAGCTTAAATACGGCGACAGCGAGCACGACGAGCTTTCCGTGGAACAGCGGCTTATCTCTTACCGCCGTGAATCTGCCCAGCGTGTTGGGGTAACTTACCTTGACGAATCCTTCGGTGCTATCTGCGCATTCGGTCCGAATGCCGCTATGGCGCACTACTCCGCAACCGCCGAAAGCTACTCGAAAATCGATAAAAACGCCCCTGTTCCCATGCTTCTTATCGACACCGGCGGACATTATCTGGAAGGCTCTACAGATGCCACGCGCACCTTCGTTCTCGGCGATATTCCGAACGAGGTAAAGCTTCACTACACGCTGACCGCCTGCGGCTCACTGAGACTTGCAAATCTTACATTCCTTGAGGGCGCAACCGGCGTTGCTATTGACATTATTGCAAGACAACTGATGTGGGAGCGCGGAATCGACTTCCGCCACGGTACGGGTCACGGAATCGGACATCTTCTCTCGGTGCACGAGGGTCCCAACAGTATCCACTGGGGACGCAGTGCGGCAAAGATTGAGGAAAACATGATAACCTCAGACGAGCCGGGAATTTATGTTGAAGGCAGTCACGGCATACGGATTGAAAACGAGCTTATAACAATAAAAGCCATGCACAATGAATTCGGACAGTTTATGCGCTTTGAAAATATCACCCACTGCCCTATCGACCTTGACGGAATCGACGTGGCGGTTATGGACAATTCCGATATCAGAATGCTTAACGAATATCACAAGCGTGTATACGATACACTCTCACCCTATCTCTGCAATGGCGATAAAGAAAAGCTTGCATATCTCACACGGGCGATCTGATTTTAAACTGTGAGCTACCTTATACTTTCACATCTCCCTATTGACAAACCCGATATGTTGTTGTATAATATAACTGCGCTCAGACCACTGTGTGCTGAAACGCAAAGTATTGATTAAATTTACCAAAAAGAGGTCATAAGCCTATGAAAAATTCAAAGAAAGAAGAACTTCGTCAAATCCCTTCACTTCGTGAAATGGTCGTAAACTGTGCCGTGGCGGCAGGCGAAAAGGATCTTTACGTCTACAAAGAAGGAAAAGATGAGGTACACTTCTCATACAATCGCCTTAAGGCGGAATGTGAGCAGTTCGGAACTGCCGTAAATGTCCTCGGACTTAGCGGCAAGCATATAGCGGTTATCGGTGAAACCTCGGCAAAAATAACCGTCACATATATTGCGACCGTTGCCACAGGAAGCGTTATCGTACCGCTTGACCGCGAAACTGCGCATGATCAGATAGTCAACTTTCTGAACCGTGCAGAATGCTCCGCTATTGTTTATTCCCCCACCTTCAACGGCGTGCTTACCGCTATGGCGGATAAGCTTCCCATGGTAGAATATTTCATCCCAATGGGCGGTGAGGATTCTGTAGATGAAACGCTGCCTCACGCCCCGCACATAATGCCTTTTGAGGACGTTCTCGCCCTCGGTAAGCAGGCGATGGAAAACGGCGACGATTCATACTACACACGAACTCCCGATCTTGAAAAGATGTGTGCAATACTCTTTACGTCCGGCACTACAGGCACGTCAAAGGGCGTTATGCTCTGCGAGCGTAATCTTTGCGCCGCATCCTATGCAGCCTGCAAAACGACCCCCTACGACAGCTCAACACGTCTTGTGTCCGTGCTTCCTCAGCATCACACCTACGAGATGACCTGCTCACATCTGGCGGCTCTGAATATATGCGCTTCTCAGTATATAAACGACAGTCTTAAATACGCAATGCGCAATTTTGCAAATTACAAGCCCAATGCCCTGGTGCTCGTTCCCCTGTTCGTTGAAACCATCCACAAGCGCATCCGCGACGAGATACGCAAAAAGGGCATGGAGAAAAAGGTGGAAGCCGGCAAAAAGCTTGCTCTTGCCGCGCTGAAGGTTGGCGTTGACATCCGCCCGAAGCTGTTCTCGCAGATAACCGGTGCTCTCGGCGGCGATGTGAAATCCATCATATGCGGCGGTGCACCCGTAAGTCCGGAGATTCTCCGTGATTTCTATGCTTTCGGCATCACCATTTACGAGGGATACGGAATTACCGAGTGTGCTCCCCTTGTTGCCTGCAATCCGCCGGACAGAAAGCCCCGCTTCGGCTCTGTGGGTCTTCCCGTATACGGTGTATCGGTGAAGATAGACAAAGCTTCCGAGGATGATGAAACAGGCGAAATTCTCGTCAAGGGCGACAATGTAATGATGGGCTATTACAAGAATGAGGAAGCCACCAAGGCTGTGTTCACTGAGGACGGCTGGTTCAGAACAGGCGACATCGGCTATATTGACAATGACGGATATATATTCATCACCGGAAGAAAAAAGAATGTTATCATTCTTTCAAACGGCAAGAATGTATTCCCCGAGGAGCTTGAAGAGCATCTCTCCCACTCGGAGCTTATAAAGGAATCGGTAGTTATCGGACGTGCTGACGACAAAGGCGAAATTGCCATCACGGCACTTATCTATCCCGATTTTGATAAGCTTGAGGGCAAGAGTGACGAGGAGACAGAAAAGATTATCCATGACACGGTTATGGATATAAACAAGACACTTCCCTCATTCAAGCATATGTCGGTAGTTGAGGTAAGACGCGAGGAATTCGAAAAGACCTCATCAAAGAAAATAAAAAGATTTTTGTATAAGTAATAACATATTTTTACCTGGAGGAACATAAGATGTACGAACAGTTCAAATCAATTCTCGTTGAGGAATTAAACGTTGACGAGGACCTCATTACAATGGATGCCGAGCTTACAAAGGATCTCGGAATAAACTCACTTGAGCTTGCCGATCTTATTCTTCTTTGCGAAGACAAGATGGGCATCACCATCGACGACGATCAGCTCTCAAAGTTCATATCCGTTGGCGACGTTGTAGATTACTTACAGAGTCTTGAATAAGAAAAGCGGCGGGGGGAAACTCCCGCCTGCACAAAAAAACAACACACATAATAATAGACATGAATGAATCAATAGAAACACTTATAATCATCGCGGCAGCACTTCTTGGCGTTATTGTCATTGCCGCCGCAGTATTCGTTCTGCTTATCAAATTTCAAACTGCCGCGAAAAGGCGAAAAATAGAAAGCTACGGCAAGGAAAGCGAAGCTCGCATTGATGCGATGCTGAAAAAAGCCTTCGGTGACGACGCGGTATTTTCGGGGATATATCTTCCGTACCTGAACAGTCAAAACAATAAGCACGCAGAAATTGACCACCTTGTGGTCACACGCTCCGGCGTATGCGTAATAGAGGTCAAGAGCCACAACGGCAATATTCGCTGTCCCGCAGATGAAAAATTCTGGTGGCAGACCTATAACGATAAGAAAATTTCATTTTACAATCCCCTCTGGCAGAACAAAACTCACTCAAAAATAGTCGGCGAGATTCTTCGCAAAGAAGGACACTACAATGTGCCGATATACAGCGTTGTGGTATTTACGTCGAGAAGAGTCACCTTCTCACACAGCAGTAAATACGTAATAAAATCGGACGAGCTTGTGGATTTTGTAAAGAAAAGCGGCAAGAAGAACGCCCTCTCCACAAGTCAGACACGCAAAGTAAGAGATATAATAAAACACCGCGCCGCAAAGGAACGCTCTGTAGCAAGACGTCACCGCACTGCAATGCGCAGGTACAAATGATACCGTAAAATAACGAGAGGTACTGATGCAAACGTCAGTACCTCGTTTTTTATTTCTGCTTCTTACATACAAGTGAGCGGAGCGGAACAGAAAGTGCTTCCGCCACCACCGGACATTTTGCCATTAACATAAAATATATTTCACGCCCACATCCCTCAAGGGTCTCAAAATTTCCCTGCCCCTTTGAAATAACCACGTCAGCCGACCGAAATATATCAAGAAATTCTTCGCTAACCCTCGACAGCACAGTGCCGGGCGAATGGTCACCGTTTGAAATAACCGTAGCAACCTCGTTCATTTTAACCGAAATGGCATCCTCGTAGGTGTTATCGTTTATAACCGCTGCCCCTCTCACTGCAAAGTAAACACGGCAGTCCGGAGAAATACGCTTTATATGCTCAATAAGCAGCTTGTCAAAGCACATCTCTCCGCAGTTATCTCCAAGATACAGCACCGTTTTGGCGGCTTTTATGTCCGCTTCAAGGCAAGTCCTGTCGTCAATTGTCAGTGTAAGCTCGGAAATTTTTGAAAATACACGTTCCATTTCCTCGTGTACATTTATATGTATGGGATTAAAGTCAATAATGTTGGCGGCAATTGCATATTTGACCGCCTCGGAGAAACTACTGATTTTTTTCGCATATTCCGACATTTTTTCCGAAAACATTCGATTATATCGGTCTTTTACCTCTTTATACGGGTCTACACAGCCCACATGAGCCTTTATTATCTCGTTGCTGTCCCCTACCACCTCGGGAGTTGTCATTGAAAAGTCCATTTCGCTCATCTGAGCGAGTATTTTTTTATACAGCACGTCACGGTCCGCGGCATTTACCATATTTGCGGTCTTGATTGCCTGCTCAACCATGCACGGTAAGCATTTTTCTTTAATATTCATTGGAAGCACCCCTTTTCAACATCCATTATACCACTCTGCGTCGATTTTTGCAAGTGGTAAGCTTATTTTATATAATTCGGCGGCTTATAATGACCGAAAGCACCGTTGCGGCAGTCATGGACGCAAGGGCGACAAATAAGGTGAACCGCGATTTCTTAATTCCTGCCGCAGAGTGATAAACAGAGATTACATATATCACCGTGTCCGATGCCGCCATCATTACAGATGCGGCAATTCCGGCTCTGCTGTCCGCGCCCTCGTTTTTGAATATATCCGCAAGCATAGCAGTTGATGCCGCGCCTGATATGGGACGCATAACAATAAATTCCGCAAGTCCTTCAGGTACACCTATACCCTCAAAAAAATCCGCTATAACCTCCGACACACCGCAGGCGGAAAACATTGCTACGGCACACATAAGGGCGCAGAGCGTGGGAAACAGCCCAATAGCGGTCTTAGCACCATCCTTTATACCGCCGATAAAAATATCGAACATGGGCTTTTTTGAGAAAAGTATAATAATGCCGCATAGCGCTATTACAGTGGGAACTACCGCCGAGGCAAGTTGTGTCACGTTCTGCCTCCCCTGTGTCTGAAAACTTTGCAGAGCAACTTTGTCAGTATAATAGAAATAAGCGCTCCCACACTGCCAACACCCCATATAATAGGAAGCAGTTCGAACATTATCCCGGCTCCTGCCGCTCCACGGAGTGCAAGCACGGTGGTTGGGACGATTGATACGCCAGAGCAGCAAAGCACCGTCAGCATTATGCCGTCATCGGTAATAACGCTTTTTCCACCTTGCATTTTTTTAAGTGCGGAAATTCCGAGTGGCGTTGCGGCGTTTCCAACACCGAGAAGATTTGCGGCAAGACACGCCACCGCTTCCTCACACGGCTCACGAAATATAAGCCTTGTTATTGGCTTCATAAGTCCTGCCAGCTTTTTTATTGCGCCGATTTCCGAAAACACCGCCATTACTCCGCTCCAAAGTCCCATGACGCCAAGAAGTGCCAGCGTGACTTCCACCGCGCGCCCTGCTCCGTCAAGTACAGCCGCAGCAGTTTCGGCACCCGTCCCCGTGAGGACAGACCACACTGCCGAAAATATGCAAATAACCGAAAACACAACAGGCAGCATATATACCTCCTTTTTAAATGCGAATGATACTACATTATACTGTGTGAAATTTTATATTATGCGATAGCATATATGCGTTAAAACGCAGGCAGAATATTACATTATTTTACATTATTAGTACCCGAATGTCATTTTTTCCATGTATCGGCAATGTGTACAACCGCTTACGTGTTTTTTTGTGAAAAATTATGTCGAAATAGGGATTGACATAATTTCCGTTTTATGGTAGAATGTATATACAGAGGAAATAAAGTATTATGTATCCTCTATATGAAACTGATTGGAAATCATTTTATTATTAGTACAAAGGAGAAATACATACTATGAAATCCACCGGAATCGTAAGAAGAATAGACGAGCTTGGCAGAATCGTACTCCCCATTGAGCTTCGCAATAAGATGGACATTAAAAATAAGGACTCTATCGAGATTTTCGTTGAGGAAGACAAGATCATACTTAAGAAGTATGTTCCTGCTTGCCTTTTCTGCGGAAATGCCGATGATGTTATCATGTACAAGGGCAAGCTTGTCTGCAAGCAGTGCCTCCAGGACATGACTCGCCAGGCATAAATAAAACGTATATAAAACAGTGCGTCAATATGCGAAGTGTTCTTAAGGACAGTTTAAACTCCGAAACAAAATTCTGTTTCGGAGTTTGTTGTATAAGGGTTTAGGATATCCTAAACCTTCGGAAGATTATAGGAGGGGATTAACAATGAATATATTAGTAATTGATTCGCAAGGCGGAGGAATCGGAAAACAGATTGTTTCTGCTATAAAAGAGAATATATCAGAGGTTAATATAACAGCAGTAGGTACAAATGTTATGGCAACAACTGCAATGTTAAAAGCAGGTGCAGACGGAGCTGCAACAGGTGAAAATGCGGTAGTAGTAGGTTGCAGAAATGCGGATGTTATTGTGGGTCCTATCGGAATAGTGGTTGCAGATTCTATGCTTGGAGAAGTCACACCGAAAATGGCACTTGCCATTGCTCAGAGTAATGCAGTGAGATTTCTATTACCGTTTAATACTTGTAATACCCGTATAGTGGGAGTGCGAGAACAAAGTGTTGCGGCCCAGATTGAAGAAATTGTAAATGAAATTAAAAAAATCAACAAAAAGTATTGACTTTTTTCAAGTCATTATGATATAATAAATGTAGTTTGAACAAGAAGTTCAAAAAGATGCTGAAGCATTTATATCAAATTTATTTTATACTTTGGATGATATGTGTACATAGAAGGTATGCGATTTCTTTGAAAAGAAATTGTATGCCTTTTGTATTTTATCGTTCGCCAAATCAGGAGGTAGATATTTATGGCATGTTTTTTGGTACCGGCTGCTGAAGCAGTTATCACAACTATTGCCGCAAAGGTAATGAAATCAAAAGAAAAGGAAGGAACCGCAAAGATTTCTTTCGCAGACGGAGTTGTTGAAGATACAACAAAAATCAAATTTTCAACAAAGTTAGGTTGGCTAAATAAGCTTCTTTGGGGCGGAAGTGCACTGCTTGCATTTGAACATGTATGGCACGGTGAAATTATTCCCACATTCCCGTTTTTAACAGCTGTTCAAGCAGGAGAAACCGCGGAAATGCTTGCGGAAATGACAAGTGCAGGAACAACAATGGCAGTTCTTATTACTGCTGTATGGTGCGGTATGCTTGCAGTATCAGCTATTATTGAAAAAAGAGCAGTAAAAGAAGCTGAACTTGTAAAGGCAGAAGCTTAAAATGACATTATTAACATCTGTTTTTGCTGCTATTATTTGTACGATTTTATGGTACAAAAATGCACCTGAAAGCAAAATGAAAATAGGAACCCTTTGCTGGCTTTTTTGGGGCGCTTCTTTAATGTGGCTTGTAGATGCGATATTTGAGTATTCAGAACTTGGTGCAGAATTTTTTGCTCCTGCCCCGGTCGATATGCTTAACGACTTATATCTCGGTTTGTCAGTTGTTGCACTTGCTCTTGTTATATGGCTTGTTATTTTGCTTGTTAAAGATCCTAAAGGCGTAGTAAAGGCAATTCTTTTCAAAAGAAAGTAAAAAGGGTTAAAGCGGCTCTGACTATGTACGGAGCCGCTTCATGTATATTGGGAGCTGAATTATGAATTTAAAAGAATTTTTTATCAAAAATCCAAGAGTGGCTGTGGCATTTTCAGGCGGAGTGGATTCATCATATTTGTTATATGCTGCAAAAAAGTACGCAAATAATGTTTGTGCATACTATGTTAAGTCAGATTTTCAACCTCAGTTTGAACTTGATGATGCAATAAAACTCGCAAAAGAACTTGACGTAGAAATGAAGATAATAAATCTTGATATTTTGTCGGTTCCTTGCGTTAAAGATAACCCTGAAAACAGATGCTATTATTGCAAAAAGGCTATATTTTCTGCAATAATAAATGAAGCAGAAAAAGACGGATATAAGGTGCTTATAGACGGAACTAATGCTTCCGATGACGAAAATGATCGACCGGGCGTGAAAGCTCTTCGTGAACTATCTGTTCTTTCACCACTAAAGGAATGTGGACTTACAAAAGCGGATATAAGAAAATTTTCAAAAGAAGCAGGATTGTTTACTTGGGATAAGCCTGCTTATGCTTGTCTTGCAACAAGAGTTGCTACCAATGAAGAAATAACAACTGAAAAATTATCTGCAACTGAATGTGCAGAAAATTACCTTCTTTCTTTGGGATTTACAGATTTTCGCATACGCCTAAAAAACGGCATCGGAAAAATACAAGTAAACGAGGCACAGATGCCTTCAATAATAAAGAACAGAAAAAAAATTTTAGAATTTCTGCTAAAATACTACGATTCTGTTGTTCTTGATTTGGAGGTAAGATGATGAATACTGATATAAAGAATATACTTGAAAGTGTAAAAAATGGGACTGTTTCCGTTGAGGAAGCGCTGCTTAAGCTAAAAATAAAACCCTTTGAAGATATAGGTTATGCCAAGGTTGATATGCACAGAAAATTAAGACAAGGCACAGCAGAAGTAATTTATGGTGCAGGAAAAACATCTGAGCAAATCATTGGAATAATCGAAAGTATGAAAAAGAATGGGCAAGATAACATTTTAATAACCCGACTTTCAGAAGAATCAGCTAATATAATTAACAATATTCACCAAATAAAATACTACAAGGATGCTCGTTGTGCAATTTCAGGAGAAATCCCGGTGCCTGACGGAATAGGAAAAATAGTTGTGGCAACAGGTGGTACAAGTGATATTCCCGTTGCAGAAGAAGCGGCAATAACTGCTGAAGTTCTTGGCAATGAGGTTGTAAGACTTTACGATGTTGGTGTTGCAGGCCTTCACCGCATGCTTGCACATCTTGAGGACATAATGAGCGCAAGTGTTATTATAGCGATTGCAGGAATGGAAGGTGCCTTGGCGAGTGTTATCGCCGGTCTTGCTGATTGTCCTGTTATTGCAGTTCCAACAAGTGTTGGTTATGGGGCGTCGTTTAACGGACTTTCTGCTCTTTTATCTATGCTCAATTCCTGTGCAAGCGGAGTTTCTGTTGTTAATATAGATAACGGCTTTGGGGCAGGCTATCTTGCAAACATGATTAACCATATGCAAACAAAAAAGGAGGTATAATTGTGCGCTTACTATATATAGATTGCGGTATGGGTGCAGCAGGAGATATGCTTACAGCTGCACTGCTTGAACTGATGCCAAACGCAGATGAATTTATTGAGGAATTAAATTCTATCGGCATTCCAAAAGTTAAATATGTAAAAGAAAGTTCTGTTAAATGTGGAATATGCGGTACACATATCAGAATTTTTGTTGATGGTATTGAGGAAGGTGAACATCATCACGGACACGACCACTCACACAATCATAATCAAGAACACAGTCATAGCGGACTACATGAAATAGAGCATATTGTGTGCGAACATCTTAATTTACCCCCAAAAGTAAAAGATGATGTTATAGCAGTTTATGAACTGATTGCAGAAGCTGAAAGTAAAGCCCATGGTGTTCCTGTTTCGGAGATACATTTTCACGAAGTTGGAACAATGGATGCGATAGCGGATGTTGTTGCGGTTTGTCTTTTGGTAAATAGACTTAATGTGGATAAGATTATCGCTTCGCCTATTCATGTAGGAAGCGGAAAAGTTAAATGTGCTCACGGAATTTTGCCTGTTCCTGCACCTGCAACTGCGTACATTTTAAAAAATGTACCAATTTATTCGGGTGCTGTAAATGGAGAACTTTGTACACCTACAGGAGCTGCACTTCTTAAACACTTTGTAAATGAGTTTGGAAATATGCCTGTTATGAAAACAACGGCCATAGGTTACGGAATGGGAACAAAGGATTTTGAAACAGCTAATTGTATAAGAGTTATGCTTGGAGAATGCGAACAAAACTCTGATGAAATTTGTGAGCTGAATTGCAATGTTGATGATATGACAGGTGAAGCAATTGGATTTGCAATGGACAGACTTTTTGCAGCAGGGGCTTTGGATGTATATACAACAGCAATCGGTATGAAAAAATCTCGTCCCGGTATTCTTATACACACTGTGTGCCGCGAAAAAGATAAAGAAGCAATTATAAAAACAATATTTAAGCATACAACCACTCTTGGCATCAGAGAAAACAAATTACAAAGACATATTTTAGAGCGTGAAATACAAAATATTGAAACCGCTTACGGCAGTATCCGTTGCAAAATTTCCAAAGGCTATGGAGTTACCCGAAAAAAATATGAATATGACGATTTGGCAAAGATAGCAAAAGAAACGGGTAAATCCATCGGAGAATTGTTATGGGAAGTTGATTATGAAAAATAATTATGCAACTTTAGGTAGTCAGCTAGGCAATGATATTTGCACAGTAGAAGATACAGAAGAAATTTTCTGGCTCAGAATGTCGGATGATTATCAAAGCAAATCAAAAGCAGGAGATTTGCTTGTAAGGCAATACCGTTTTAAAGATGCAATTACAGAGTATCAGAATGCTTGCAGAATTAAAAATGACGATTTTATGCTTTATATAAAATTAGGCGGAGCCTATCTGACATTGTTCAAATTTGAAGAAGCTGAAAAATATTATAATAAAGCTTTAGAATATGGTGCAAAAGAAGAAAACATTGCATTCTATTTTGGTGTAATGAACTTTTTGAAAGGAAATTATTCTGAAGCCATATCATATTTTGAAAAGGTTAATACCAATAATGGCGAAATGTTGATTTCAGTTATATATTGGCATTCTGTCGCATCGCTTAAAAACGACAGCCAACCTTCCTTTTTGGAAAAGTATAACGAGAACATAGATGTTGGACATCATACCGCATACAAAACAGCAGTATCACTATTTGCAGAAAAAATCGAATATAACAATATCATCATTCCGGAAAACTCTCTTGATGCAGTAATAGTTCAATATGGGATTTGCGAATATCTGAAACATAAAAAGCAAACAACAGAAATCAAAAGATATGCAGAACATCTGTTAAATCATATGGATGTATGGCCTTGCATAGCATACCTTGCTGCATATAATGATTGGAGAAATAATCTGAATATTAGATCGTGTTAATATTTTATCTGGTATGAATTGCGAAGTTCTTCGCCCGAAGATTTCTGAAGCACACCGGATACTCTCAAAAGAGCTTTCGAAATATGCTCATTACAAGTGTAAAGGTAAAACTGCAATAAAAATCGGTTATATCGCGGTGAAAAACGAGTCAAAACAGGCGAAAATCAAAGAAATCGGGAGCTTTTGAGGTTGTAAATTAAAATTTTCGGATTTTTTTGCAAAAACCTATTGACAAGTAAAATATTATGTGATATAATATTGCACGTTGAGAAAGTCTGCCTGTTTGACCAACCCATCAGACAAGCTGACAATGGGCACAAGCCCTACAAATTATTATTTCGAAAGGAAATACAATCATGTCCACATACATGGCTAAGAAGGAAACCCTTGAGCGCAAGTGGTATGTGATCGACGCAGCAGGCAAGCCCCTCGGCAAGACCGCTGTTCTCGCCGCTACTATCCTCAGAGGTAAGCACAGACCCGAATTCACACCCAATGTTGACTGCGGTGAGTTTGTTATCATCATCAATGCAAAAGACGCTGTTCTCACCGGTAAGAAGCTTGAGCAGAAGTATTATCGCCGTCATTCCGGTTACATCGGCGGTCTGAAGGAAACAAACTACAAGACCCTTATGGCAACCAAGCCTGAGCTTGCTATGCAGCTCGCAGTTAAGGGTATGCTTGCTAAGAACAAGCTCGGTTCCGCTCAGATCAACCGTCTGAAGGTTTACGCAGGTGCTGAGCACAATCAGCAGGCTCAGAAGCCCGTAGCTTATCCGGCTGAATAATCGAAAGGAGATAATACACAATGTATCAGAGTGCAAAACCGTACTTCTACGGTACAGGCAGAAGAAAGAAATCCGTAGCTCGTGTACGCATCGTACCCGGCACCGGTGTTATAACCGTTAACGGTAAGTCTCTTGACGAATATTTCGGCCTTGAGACCCTTAAGCTCATCATCAATCAGCCCTTCGGCGTAACCGCTACTGAGGGCAAGTTCGATATCATCGCTACTGTTAAGGGCGGCGGCCTTTCCGGTCAGGCAGGCGCTGTTCGTCACGGTATCTCCCGTGCTCTTCTTCAGGCAGACGAAACCTATCGTCCCGCTCTCAAGAAGGCTGGTTTCCTCACTCGTGACCCGAGAATGAAGGAAAGAAAGAAGTACGGTCTCAAAGCAGCGAGACGTGCAAGTCAGTTCTCAAAGAGATAATCAGATATGCATTATCAAGTCCCGAAAAGTCAGACTTTTCGGGACTTTTTCTTGTTTTTGAATCGTGTAAAACCATATATTTTCGGGTATATATGACACATATATGACACGCACATGACACAAAAAGCACCGACTCGTGTCGGTGCTTTTATAATCGCTTAAGACAATTTTTTCTTGATTTCTTCCGGCGCGACAAACTCCGTTTCAAAATCGTCATCCAAGTCAATATCAGCTACGTACATCTTGCCGTTAGCTAAAACTTCCACCACCGTAGCAGTTTTACCATTTTTCAACTCGACTTTGTCGCCCTCCTCGTACACTGTCTGACACATTTTTGCCGAACCGCCCATCAATTACCGCCTCTTACAACAAGCGGAGCATATTCGCGAGGCTTCGCGATAGCCTTGTATGCAGGGCGGATGATCTTCTTTCCGGTGGTGACTTCCTCGATGCGGTGAGCGCACCAGCCTGCCAAGCGGGCAATGGCAAAGAGAGGCGTGTAAAGCTCCTCAGGGATTCCTAACATCCGGTAGACAAGCCCGGAATAAAGGTCAACGTTGGCACATATATTCTTATCAAGCTTCTTAAAGCGTGAATATACCGCAGGCGACAGACGCTCTATCGCTTCAAGAAGTGCAAATTCGCTCTCGTACTCAGTTCCCTTTGCAAGCTCCTTGGCGTACTTCTTCAGCGTTACCGCACGAGGATCGGAAAGAGTGTAGATAGCGTGACCCATACCGTAAATAAGACCGGAATGGTCGCCCTCCTCGCCGCGGATAATCTTTTCAAGGAAGCTTGTGACTTCATCGTCATCTGACCAATCGTGAACACCGGATTTCACAGCATCGAACATCTCGCAAACCTTGATATTCGCGCCGCCGTGCTTCGGTCCTTTAAGTGAGCTGATAGCCGAGGCAATTGCCGAATAGCTGTCCGTGCCTGAGGACGATACAACGCGGCAGGTGAATGCGGAGTTGTTACCGCCGCCGTGCTCGGCGTGAAGTACAAGGCAAAGATCAAGAAGCTTTGCCTCCTCCTCGGTATAGTTACAGTCGGGACGCATGATACGGAGGAAATTCTGCGCGGTGGAAAGATTGTTCTGCGGATTGTGAATATTAAGGCTATCTCCGTAGAAATAACTGCGGTTAAATGCATATGTTTGCGCCGCGATTATGGGAAGTCTGGCAAGAAGCTGCATACTCTGACGAAGCATATTTTCAAGACTTGTCTCGTCGGGATTTTCATCGTAAGCGTAAAGCGCAAGCACGCTTGTTGCGATTTTGTTCATCAGCGATTTTGTGGGTGCGCGCATAATAACGTCATCGGTGAATCTCGGCGGCAGATAGCGGTAGGAATCAAGAAGCGTATCGAAATCCGACAACTGCTTCTTTGAGGGAAGGTCGCCGAAAAACAGAAGATACGCGGTCTCCTCAAAGCCGTAGCGTCCCTCCTCTGTGTATCCTCTGATAAGGTCTGCCACGTTATATCCGCGGTAATAAAGCTCGCCCTCAATGGAAATCTTATCGCCCTCATTGATGATATAGCCGTGGGCATTACCTATCTTTGTAATACCTGCCATAACGCCCGTTCCGTCGGGATTTCTCAATCCGCGCTTTACATTATAGTTAGTAAACGCCGCCGCAGGAATAGAATAGCTTTCTCTGCTGCTTGCAAGCAGTGTATCAAAAAGCTCGGTATTCTCTGATATGGGCGTATTACGCATAAACGAATTGTTAAGAGCCTGTTGCATAGTTTTTCCTCCATTGGGAATGTGTATAGATATATATTATATTATATCACGCAACCGCTTGAAATGCAATAGTTTTTTTGAAAGTTTAAGCCTGTTTAGTGATTTTTTTGCAAGAATTATGCCATTATATTGCAAAATCGCCGTTATTGCAACAGAATTTCCATATAAATGAGAGGTGTATTGTGAATCTTACTTGTATTTCACTTGCAATTTTGCTTTCTGTATCGCCACTTCCGAAAAGTGCCGCATCGGACATATGTGAGCCGATTGAACCAACCGTTATGCTGTTATCGGACGAAACTGTCGCCCCCATCACAGTGGAGGAATACGTTGCAGGCGTTGTCGCGCACGAAATGCCCTACACTTTTTCCGAAGAAGCCTTAAAGGCGCAGGCGGTGGCGGCAAGGACGTATCTATATTATTGCCTTTCAAACGATTCCCATCCTCACGAAAACGCAGACGTATGTACCGACGTCACCCACTGCTGTGGATTTATAACAAAGTCACAGCTTGCAGACCGTTATGGCGAAACCCACGCAAAGCAAGCTACAGATGCCGCAAGGGATGCCGCATATTCCACCGCAGGCGAGGTGCTTATGTATGATAACGCGCCCATCCTCGCGCTTTGGCATTCAAGCTCACACGAGCGCACCGAGGACTGCTCTGCGGTATTCGGGCAGTCACTTCCCTATCTTGTATCTGTTGTCACAGAGGAAATAACCGATACACATATCGTTTCATTCAGTATTGGCGATATAAAAAAGCGGCTTAAAGCCGCAGGATACAAATGTGACGGTACAGCAAATGTATCGGTAACACATAATTTCTCCGGAAGATGCGCCACATTCAAGCTGGGGAATATCACTCTCGACGGTCGTGCCGCGCGCACCGTATTCGGACTTCGCTCCACAGATTTTACGGCGCAGTTTATGGGTGGGCGGCTGTATTTTTTTGTATCCGGGTACGGTCACGGTGTGGGGATGAGTCAGTACGGAGCTGATTATATGGCACAAAATGGAGCTGGCTATGAGGAGATACTGACACACTATTACAGCGGCACTGTAATAGAACACCAATAATAAAAACTGCGTACCTTGTACGCAGTTTTTATCTATATTATCTCACATCCGACGGGCACTGCAAAAGCAATTGCACGCGGCAGCACCGAAAGAGCCAAGCGGTCAAGCCGCCGCACCTCTCCGTCAACACAAACATTGGCAGGCTCAGAAAATTCAAATGCCACGGATTTCACCTTAGCATAGTGAACCACCTTTTTGCCGAGCTTTGTTTCGAGATGTGTGCCTTTTTTGTATGCACCTACAAGTCGGATAAAATCAAATCTGGAAACCTTGTTTATAAGGCTCACATCAAGAAGTCCGTCGTTAAGAGAGCTTCCGGGTGCAGAATGGAATCCGCCGCCGCAGAAACCGCCGTTTGCCGCACTGACAAGCTGAAATTCGCGCGTAATCTCAGTACCGTCGGCAAGCTTTGCGGTGATTACTCTGCCAAGGTTCTTCTTAAGTGTCGAAGCGATTCCGGCTATATATGCAAGACCTCTCGGAAGAAGCGGATTTTTCTTAAGCTCCGCCGCATTGACAACAACATCGCAGTCAAAGCCGATATTTATCATATTTACGCCGATATTCCCGTCACTGCACAGATAGCAGTCAATCAAGGTTGAATCGGCAAGAAGCTGTTTTGTTATATCAGAGAAAAACTCCCGATTTTTAAAATTCCGCACGAAATCGTTGCCTGTTCCAACGGGAATACAGCCGACCTCTATGTTTTTCAGTGCGCCGGGGCATTTATCGGCATCGGGATTCGCCGCACCGCATACAACCTCAGAGAGCGTTCCGTCACCTCCGCAGGCGTAGAAGCGGTATATTTCATCCTCCGGCTTTGATGAGATGCGCTCGCGCACAAATCTTGTAGCATCCCCCTGCCCCACTGTTTTGTATATCTCGTACTGCACACCTGCGGCACGGCAGGCATCGTTTATTGCCTCAGAAAGCTTTTTTGCGGCAGCACCCTTTCCTGCGGCAGGATTCATTATGAAAATATGTTTTACTACCATTATTATAATCATCCTTTCTATGCAGGATAGATTTTCTTCTCATGCCGCCAAGGCTGACAATAAGAATACACTATTACATTTTACCACACCTTTCGTCAAATTTCAATATTTTTTGCGAAAATATCGCTTACACATTTACATAATATTATTTGTGTGGTATAATTATAATATAAAATAGAAAATATCGAGGATGCACATGAAAAGATTTGCTGTTATATCAATTTTTGCGGCATTTTCACTTTTCACGCTCTTATCGTGTGAAAAGGAGATAGATGATACCCCTGCTTTTATTATTTCACCCGTAGAAAAGCATGAATATGAGGACGATTTTCATACCTTCACGGAAAGCGATACAACCGAGCCTGCCGAAACAGAACCGCCTGCGCCTTATGAGGAAGCTCGAATCTCCTTTCTTGCGGCAGGCGACAATGTTATCCACCCCTGCATATATATTGACGCACGAAACCGAGCCTCGTCAGATACACGCCCATACAACTTCCGCCCCATGTACGATGATGTTGACGAGTATATAAAAGGCTTTGACCTTGCCTTTATAAATCAGGAAACGCTGATGGGCGGCGACGATCTCGGTCTTTCCGGATATCCCAATTTCAACTCGCCGCAGGACCTTGGGCGTGATCTTCGGGACATGGGCTTTGATATCGTGAATATCGCAAACAACCATATGTGCGACAAGTCCGAGCGCGGACTTGCCGGAACCATTGATTTTTGGCAGTCCGAGGAAATGTCGGATATCACACTTATCGGCGGATATAAAAGCACCGAGGACTACGACAACATCCGAACACTTGAATATAACGGCGTGACGCTTGCTTTTCTCTCCTACACATACGGCACCAACGGAATGCGGCTTCCCGCTTCTTCGGAGTATGTTGTTCCATATATAAACGACAGCGATATTATCCGCCAGAGCGAGCTTGCAGAAAAGGCAGGCGATCTTACGGTAGTGTCAATACATTGGGGCGACGAAAACAACTCTACGCCAAACGATGAACAGCGCCGCGTGGCAAGACTGCTTGCCGAAAACGGTGCGGACGTAATAATCGGACACCACCCCCACGTGCTTCAGCCCATAGAGTGGATAGAGACCGATTCCGGCACTGCGCTGTGCATTTATTCCCTGGGAAATTTAGTTTCCGCCATGCAGTATTGGCAGAACATGGTTGGCGGATTTTTCACTTTCGATATTGTAAAAATGAGCGACGGTGAGGTATACCCGGACAATCCGAAGTTTGTTCCTACCGCATTTTTCTACGGGCCGAGCTACTATAATTCACACCTGTATTTTTTACGTGATTATCCGGCTGACAAAGCCAAAAGCCACGGCACAGGCAAGCTTTACGGCTCACCGGCGTCGCCCTCGGATATGATAGCCTACGCCGAGCGCATAATGGGCGAATATTTACAGCTTGACCCAACAAGTGACGACCAAGGAGAAGAAACCCATGATTAAAAAGAAAAAACTCCCCGAATCCAACTGCGAAACCTGCGAATTTTACGATTGGGATGATGATATGCAGGAAAACGTGTGCATCGCAAATCTTGACGAGGATGAATTTTACCGCGCCATGTCAAGCCCCCGCTGTCCCTTTTATAAGTATTACAACGAGTACAAAAGCGTTCAGAAGCAAAACTAATAAACATCCACCCGCCAATGAAGTGAACCCAAAAGTTTAGACAAAAATCAAAATTAAATCATTTGCGAATGAGCTCGGTATTGAACTGGGCTCATTCCTTTTAATTTGAGAGAAATTCTTTCGTTGTTGTAGTAATGT
>JAEIGA010001134.1_pt1 | contig 40803 bp, 51 predicted proteins | sample 9270691 | NCBI WGS metagenome assembly JAEIGA01 (sample SAMN17057246, study PRJNA624740) | gut metagenome | biome: biome; isolation source: fecal sample | host: Bos grunniens | place: China: Xizang | collected 2019 | reverse complement strand
TCATGAGCCTTTCCTGCCTTTATCTTTCCTATGATTGTTTCATAATCCTGCTTCATTATCAGCAGGTCCTTGTCCGGAATCTGCCAAAGTATAGAGTATATGAATTTCAATTGATGAACAGGAATTCCTGCTTCATGTAGATAGAATATGATTAACATGAACATACACTTCAGATATATAATCGCCAAATCGAAAAGCGACGAAAATCAATACGAAATGCGATTTTTCGAGCCCCGGAGCACTCCAATACGAAAAGCGACAGAAATTTGACACGCACACAAGATAAAAAGCCCTCGAATGAGACAATCATCCGAGGGCTTTCCACATTCTGGATACCGCTAAACATTCAGTTCAAACTTCACGTTTTCCTCGCCCTCAAGCAGGCGTTCAGTACGTTGCAGGTTGGTCTCGTATATGTGAACGTTACCCAGAAAGAGCGTGATTGACTTCAAAGGGATATCTATCTGCCTTGCCATCAAATAAAGATGGTAGATATCAGATGGAAGTCCGAGGTTTGCATCTGAACTTCTCTGATAGGCAGTAACAACCAGTTCGCCATCATCAATCTGGAACTGTACCAGACTCAAGCAAGGGGCCTGATTGCTCTCCGCATCGGTTGATCCAAGGAAAAGGACATAGTTCTTTGAGTTCCTTTTCTCCTTGTTGATCTTGGAAATAAGACCAGGCAGTTTCTCAAAATAGGTCGGGTAACTATTGACCAGAATAGAACCGCAGTAGTCCCACCAGTTGATGCCGACCTCACGGTATTTCTCGACATTCCTTTCCCCCTGCATAAACAGAGATAGTTCGTTCTTGAGTTTCTTACGGGCTATTGAATGCCCTTCAAAGATGTCGAGCAGGTCTGCTGGGGTCATTGCCAGTTCCTGGTTCAGGAGATACTTGATGTTCCCCTTTTTGTTGGTTTGGGTTTTCCCTTCTGAAAGGATTTTACCCAGAATCGAATAGTACTTGTTCATAGGTTTTCTTTCTCATTTTTAAGATAAAGCCACTTGACTTTATCCGGTTAATCCATTGTTAAATCATTGATTTTTCGTAACTTTACACTGTATTAGAATGGATTACTCTGCATCAGAATAACGATGCTTGACTGCTGTCTTGGTAGTTGCAGACAATCCACTCCTCCTGCTTTCGTCGGCTTGTCTTGGACGCACTTATCGTTCTCTCTATTCGATGAATGATCCATCCGTTCTTTTCTGCATACTTTTCTATCGGATCATACGGAAACATCGTCAGCATAAACTTACCTTTGACGGTCTCGAGCAACTGTAGAAGCTGCTCCATATTCTGGGCGGAGAAGACCCCTTCATAATGTCCGCAGTCAGAGTTTATGTAAGGAGGATCGACAAAGTGAAAAGCCTCCGGGCAGTCATAGGTTGCTATAACATCAAGTGCATTTCGATTCTCTATCGTAACCCTTTCAAGTCGCTTACAAAGATGCTCCGTAAATTCATCCTTGGCATTACGCAGCTTCTTTGGCATACCGCCTCCGAAGTCATACCCGAATGTTCCATCCATCATCGAGGCAAAGGACATCTTACACAACGCCCATACCGCCCAGGCTCTTTGAGCCGGAGAAAAGAATTCAGGATAAGCATTCACATGGGCTGCGTGTGCATGAATATCCCGGCTGTGAAGTGTCTTATCAATCTCTGCCTTCAGGTCTTTATAATACATCTGTGCCATCCAATAGAAGTTTGTGAGTTCAGTATTGATGTCGTTTATTATCTCGGCTTCTGCCGGGTGTTTAGCGAATAATACTGCACCCCCCCCCACAAATGCCTCAGTGTAAAGGGAATGCTTCGGAATCAGAGGAAGGATGTGCTTGAGCATCGTCTGCTTGCCTCCATAATAAGTTATCGGTGTTCTCATTTCTAATTCAGTTTTAATTGTTACCTTTGCATTGTCTCACTTACTAAATACCCTATGGGTACAAAAACAGCGGTATCTCCGCAGCAAGGAGTTCTGCTCCCGGCTGTGCGGAGATACCGCTGTGTTAATAGTAAGTGAGACGACTATTTACAGGCTGGGAGCTTTTTTATTACCCACTCCCCGGGGCAAACAGATTTATATATTTTCCATTTCTACAGTATTCCCTGCAAGGCGATGGGTGCAGTCATTCAGGAACTGCATCTTCCCATCCTTAATGAAAAAGTGGCAGAATCCGTCGTGCATTGTCACCGCTACCGATGGGTGCACGGTCGGGTTCTCGACATCACCGTTAAAACTCCACCAGGGTTTCCCATCCTTCTTGGTCCAGAACTGGTGAGTTCTGCCACAAGCCGGACATTTGAATCCCCAGATTTCCTCGGTGTCATTTGACAGTTGTAACTTGACTTTTGGCATAATTACTCCTCCAGCCATTTATCGACATACTTGATTGTTTCCTCACGGAAGGCCTGAAAGTCCGCCCATTCCTGGGTATATTCAGCAATCTTCTCATCAGAGAGGATTCCACTCTCAAGACCGGCTTTATGCTGGAGCAACTGAATCTGATGCGTCTTTATCGCATCTTCCTCCGTCTGGAGGTATCTGCTCCTGATAATGCCGTTTATGAGTTTGTTTCTATCAAGTTCATCGCACTCGATGAGAGTACCTCCATCCGACATGCTCCCCGTATAAGAGAAGCCCGGAAGCGGAGTCGTAGCCTCCTCATTCGGATAATAATCCGCAGAGGATTCATTCAGATAAACTAAAAAATGCGCCCTGTCGTAACGACTTGGGCGCATCTGCTGCGGATATACCGCAGTGTAGGGTGATTTGTTCATTCTAAGTAAATTTATAAAACTTCTTGTTTCTTTTATTACTCTGAACGCTGATAACCGTCGGGGCAGGCAGATCCTCTCTTGTGAATTCGGTCTGTGCCTGCTCGATTAAGATCTTCGACCCGGTAAAAGAATAGTATTCCTTTCCCTTCTCGATAACCACTTCCCGGCCTTTGTCATCACGGTAGGTCAGTGTCTTTCCCTGCCATTCATAACGGATTGCAAGGCAAGGCTTCGGTTTAGTCTTTTCCTCATCATAGAACTCCTTGATGCTGTCCTGAACGACAAAGTCACGGAGTTCCATCAGATAGTCATCCTCCGCCCCTGAGTCTGGATAAAACAGGATCGCCTCGAAGCGTCTCTGCTGATCGTGGCTCATCTCAAATGGGCATTGGCTGCGCCGACGGTTAATCTTTGCGCCTAATCTTTCCTTTTTTGTCTCCATATTATATTTCCTTAACAGATTTATTGAATTTGCGTGTTTGATTGTGCCTATGAATGACGAACAATGCTGCCTGACCTCTTTCTGGCTAAGCCCCAACTTAAATCCCTTCCGGATATGCCGGATTGCCTTGATCTTGTTTTTCTTTGCCACTCTGATATGGCCGTCGGCAAATATGCGATATCCTACAATAGGAAGACCATCTATCAGATTCCCGACTTGCCATTTAGGGTTCAAGGTCAGGCGAAGTTCTGATGACAGGTACAATGCCATCCAGTCAAGCAAAATATGAAGGAATGTCTTATCCTCGTGAAGCACCACGAAGTTATCCATAAAACGGTAATAGTACTTGATTCCCTCACGAACATAACCTTTGAACTTTTCGGAAAGGTATTGAACGCCTTTTGAAAGTTCTTTCAAATCGCTTTCATTCCTGGCACTGACGAACTTTTCAGATACATACTGACCAGCAAGGAAGTCCATCAAGACATCATTCTCGGCAATACCGAAGCACCTTCTTACATCGTGATCAAAATAGCACAGGGCCATATTCGCTATGACTGTTGAAATCTTCAGCCCGATAGGGACACCTGTATCTTCCCCGTGATCGTTTGTTCCCATCGGGGTACCGATACTGCTGTCAATCACCGTATCGAAGTGACGGAGCAGCCGAGGGTCCTTGATCTTCCTCCGGATATGAGCCTTCGGTATTCGGACAGGAATAGAAGCATACATTTTAGAGACATCACCGTTCAGAAAGTACTGAATCTTATCTCCGGCATTGAATATGTCATTACTGATTGTGTGGACCATAAGATGCTGTCCACGCCCGGGAATACTCGCATAGGAATGCCCGTCAAGGGCACGGGCAAGTATCGGCTCTGACTTCAAGAGCATTGCCCAGTGGAAGACGTGATCCGGATATGGAAGCATCGAAAGAAAGCGGATCTTTCCTCTTTCGTTGATGCTCTTGTAGGTATATTCGGATGTCTGATAGGATTCTGTGGAATAAAGATGAAGGAGGGTTTTAAGACTTTCAGGATCATTCCTGAAATCCTGTACCTCCTTCCTTCTTTTCTTCCGTCTGGAAGCGTAGAATTCCGCAGCTGCGAAATTCTCCTCTGTCTCTATCTCTTCAGATAGATGTCCGTACGCTTTCATTGTGTCTTACCTGTGTCAATGTGTCCTGGTGTAAATGTGTTCTGTCTGCTTTCTTTTCTTACAAGCGTCGTCGAATCAGTCTCCTGACCTACCGAAACCCGTTTGACCGTCTATTTTCCAGCGTGAGCCGAGGCCTGTCCTTAAACGCAGCTGCCGAGCAAACATCAACAGCCACAAAGTAGTGGGACGACGACAGGTTCGCATTGGCATTCGAGGGGGCATTGTTACCATTGAAGTACGCCAAGCCATCGATGTCACCATTGTTAGCATTGCCAGCCCCGAGAGGGGCACGGGAACCGGAAGACCTACCGCCCGAAAGGACATGCCCACCATAAGGTGATGCAAAGGTAGTAAAAATCCGTTTCAAAAAACCGCCTCCGGCGGTATTCATAAACACCGCCGATGACAGCCTTTCATAATATGAAGCACAGTATTTTCAAAGAACTTGTTTTGTTTGGTGCACTGCGTGCACGGGTTCTTGCTCAGCCTCTACGAGGCTTGCGCCGGGTTGCTTGGCTTGCCTGCCGTCCCTCTCAACCTCATCACGCTATCAGGCAGCATAGACCTGCGGAACCGGGTTGAAATCGCCATCGACTTCGCAGAGGGACGACGACAGGTGCGCATCGGCAGTCGAGGGGGCACGGTCACCATTGAAGTACGCCAAGCCAGCGATGCCACCATAGCGAGCATTGCCAGCCCCGAGAGGGGCACGGGAACCGGAAGTGGCGGTATCACCATAAGCACCATCACAGTAATATGTAGAGGTTGTTGCACCCGTCGATGACGGCATTCCGGCAAGTCCGTTAAAATTGAGCGTCTTCGAGTACTCCCAATTTCCGGCATTGCCTGGCAGCCAGTCTCCCACATGGAGCATCTCGGAAGTCTTGCTGTAATCCCAAGTGGTAAGCGATGACTTTGCCACAAAGAATCTGTACGACGCATCTGATTGCTTGACTCCGACAATGCGGTTCTTTCCGTGCCACAGATGGCCGTATGGGTTCTTGAGACCAAAGAACACCGGTACCGGAGCATTGTAAACGGTTGTGCCGGATGCATTCTTTACAGGATAATACGAGATACCTACACCATCTGCGAGTTCAACTCCGGCAGAGGTCGGAACAACAGGATAATAATCGTTATAATCACCCCAGCTTGGCATTCCTGACACACCACTTCCAAGACCGCCCTGATAAAGACCGTTTGAATCCTTGTTCGCATTGTAGGAAGCCTGGCAGTTCTTGGTGCCCATAATCACATAGAACAATGTCGCTATGACGGTATCAATCCAGTACCAACCTGCACCCCAGCCGGAACCTCTCTTCGCACCTTTCTGCTCAAAAGTAGCAGTTCCCAACACGGTAGCAGGATAGCCGAGCATCGAAAGGTTGTCTGCCGAAGCATTGCCCTTTGTCAAGGCTGAACCGCCACCGCCACGATACTGTGCATCAGTACTGATCAAAGAGCAGAGCTTATCATTAGTCCTATCCATCACGCCTGCATGGAATGCTGAGATAGAAGCGACAGGAACCTTGTAGCACTCCTTGCCCGGGATCGGCTTGAGACTGATACCCATATACTGATATTCGCCCTCAGTCCAGTAGGCAATATAAAACGGAGTACGCCATCCCCACATATACTGACCCATTGATCCGTCCAGCTTGGCAGTCTCGCCTGTGGCCAGTTTGTAATGGTTGGTAGGGTCCAGTTTCTTTCTTGCGTGAGCATCATCCACCAGGTAGCAGCCCAAGCCCAAGAGGTTAGGAAGGTTCCTCAAGTAATCAAGATTGCCGACAGCCTCACCTGTTGGAGAACTGCCGTCAAGCAGCCAACGGCGACAGGCATAGCCATTGCCGTGTATCAGGCTGGCAGGAAAGAATCCGTACTTGCTTCCGGAGGTCTTCTTGCCGAATACCACATCCTCATTGTCGATGGATGTGAAATGCTCGTAAGAGCTGAGTTTTTTCTTTGCCATAATGCTATAAGGTTATTTCAAAATATGCTATCATTGAGCCTGCGTCATACAACTTTACATATAAGGTAGGAGAATAGGAAGTTGTGTATGTTATCGCACCATAGTAGTGGCCAAATCCGAATTTCCCTCCGTTCCTATAATCAATCTTTCCCCCTGAAATGATGTCAGTCTCCGTTTTAAGTTTAGTTATAGTATATATTGTTGATGTCGTGGTATTGGCGTCATCGGTTCTTTGAAAACATATAGAATCATTCCCGTCCGTTGTGTTAGCGAGATCGCCACTTACCCTGAGTTTCATAAACTTGATCAAACCACTCGGAAGGTTTATGACGGTCTTTGCATTTCCTCCAGAAAGAGAGGATCCTATTGCATTGCTCGTAACCGCTATTGCTGCCACGTCTTCATATCGGGCTCCCTCGTATGTGCATGGATATATAGAACCATTGAAATTAAACCACCCTAACGGGCTTTTGGCCCTTAATACCCTTGCAGTATTACTATATTCATCGTACACATCAAATGTGACGCTCGAACCGGGAGCAAGAATCAAGTAACTGTATAGGCCCGTAAGTGAGGCCACCTTCATACTCGACTCCACGATTCTTGGCATGGCAATTTTAGCCCCACTGATGTATATATATGACGGACTTGAAGTATTAGTTGATATAATAGTCACCGATCCTAATCTTTTGACAGGACTGCTGGCTGAGACATTTGCAGAATTATATGAACCGACGCTTATGCTTCTGCCCGAAGTTATACCGGAACTTATCAATATCGTTCTATTGAGTGCAGCACTTGTTTCCCCGATAGGATTTAGCCAAGCTCCGCTAATCTCACCGTCACCGTCAGCATCCCAACTGATTGCTCCATCCGCAAGATGACCGCTTCCGTCATCATTAAGGAGTATCTTTTCATCAGCGATGGAAACCTTCCCCTGAAACAAGCCCTCCATCGCCGTTATGATACCATCCTTCGATATGATAGTTTTGTTGTTAAAGTTTGCTGCTCCTTCCGAATCCAATGTTATTTTCCCAGATGTATGCCGGATCTGGCCATTCTCCAGAATCCACCCTGAACCATCATCCCCGACAATAAGACAGCGGACTGATAAGAAGTCCATGTCATTTTCGACCTGCCACAGACCGCTGTCCTTTTGTACCTCACTGAACGGTGTTTCAGAGTCAGCTGCAATATGCGTAGACATACAGCGGTAAAACACACCACTGTAATATGCGTAATCAATAAAGACCTCTCCGGACGCACCCGAAAAATACTGTATCCCGGCCACATACTTGCGTGGACGGGCAATCGCCCCACGTTCCCCTGGTGCTCCAGGTTCCGGGTCTCTCTTGAGTGAAATCCTCGTTACTTTTTTCAACGCCGTCATAAGGTATATTATTCTGCTGAAATTATAAGTGTGAGATCACCGCCTGCCTGTACTGCGTGGCTGTAAGTGACCATAAAACTTGTTCCCCCGTCCTGCGAATCGATCTCGCTTCCGTCCGACTTTGTAAGAAGGTAATTGAAAGTATATCCGCTTACCTCCGTCGAGGTGCTGCGCTTCATCACCTTCGGGCGGTAATAGATCGATGTCTGGACTGAACTGACCTCCTCCGGCACAGAGTTTCCTGCACTGTCAGTCGGGTTCGGGTAAATGATCAGGACATCTGTCTCATCAGATACCTCCTGAACAGCACTCGTAACCTTATCTCCGACAATAGCCTCACACTTGTAGAGTTCGGTACTGTTGATATCAGAGGCTGATATGGTGATTGACTGGGTGTTCTTGTTCAGATCAACCCAACCATCAGAACCATTTGTCACTCGCATCTTATACCATTTGTAAGATACCCCGGAGGTCTTTTCAGTTCCACCGACCAGCAGCTTGCCTGTCATTGTCAAGGTCGGTACATCATCATCGATGACACCTCCGTTATTTACCGTGATGTAGGCAAGGCAAGCCTCACCATCTGTCTGCTCAATGGCAACATCTATCGAGGCGGAAACTGTCGTATCGAATCCGGTATTAACAATGCCCTTGAACTCAATAGTATCAGTATCTATATTGCTTGCTGAGGCAATCTCCTTCAGGATCGTCAATGTCGGTACCGAAAACCCGTCAATGGTCTTGTACTCCGTCTTGAATGTCCCGGCTGGGAGACTTCCAACCGCAGTCGATAGCCCGTTGCTGAAAACTATCTCGGTACCGTTATAATACCATTTATAGCCCGAGGTCTTAACGGCCACTCTTGTGGCCTGTAACGAGCTTCTGACCACCGGATATATACACGGCTGGTTCGCTATGAAAGAGGGCGAAACAGCCCCGTTTCCGTTTGAAACAAACTGCTTCAATGGGAATGTGCTGCGGAGATTGCAGTTCAGGGTATCACCCTGCTTCACGAACTTGATCGTGGTCTGTCCTTTACAAATGCTCATATCTCATTACTTTTTAAGTTCCTGCCTTGCCTCAAGGTTGGAAAGGACTTTCCCCTCCAACGATGCGACCTTATCCTCAAACGAATCCTCCGGACTGCCATAGGTCATCAGATCGCTTTCATTGATTATTATGCAACCGTCCGAAGTCTCGGCACGGAGTTTATGAAGTCCAAGTTCGACGGCTCTGCCGTGCGGAATCTTGATATATCTGTATGCTCTCATCGCTATAAGGTTATTATATTGTCGTTGTCATCAGTGATTGTATTTCCGTCATCATCGGTCATTGCCCCAAGCGGTTCAAAAGGGATGACATCGAGGGCGACATCCGCCCCGTCTGCAAATTCAGAAGCATCTATCGATATGCTTTCCCCATAGCCAATCACCATAAAGTCCGCATCGTGCACGGCTCTCTTCATATACCAGACAATGGAGAAATGTTCAGAAGGGTTCTCGAGAACCTGCCTTCCAACTGTCACCACACACTCATTCTTGACCATCGTCGCCCCGGAAGGAACCTCGACCCCTCCGTGAACTATATGTTCGAAATCATACGCAGGATAGCGACGGAGTACCGCAGTCCTTGCCGTCAGACATCCGGAAGTAGGGGCTGATGGGAGGCTCGCCCCAGGCAGTGCATATTCCGCCTTGCAGAGAAGACAGACCATTCCATCCACATATTCAGGATCGATCACCAGTTTGGAGGTGTTCTGCCCGGACTCATAAAACAGGTCATCCGTCGTGATCAGAGTCTCCACCCCGGATTCAACCTTATACCACCAGTACCGGACCGATGCACCAAGAGAAGCAGGGTCCTTGCTTCCGATGGCCACATTCGCCTGTATGCTTCTCGTTCCTTCATCCGCTATCGGGTTGAACACGAAGGATGCAGGTTTATCAAGGGAAAGAGTGGCCACCACCGCAACCGATGTGGTACTCATCACGGCATTCGCCTGAATCCTCAGGATCCTGCCGGTCCTTCCGTCTATGTAATTGCCGACAAAGACCAGCATAACGGGCTCGAGATACTCCACGTTCCTTGAGACTGTCAGAGTACCGTCCTCTGCCACCGAGTAACCGGCAGTCGCTGCCGTTATCAGGTACTGCGACAGTTCATCGGTCAGGATCGTTCCCTGCGACACCTTTTCTGCTATATCCTGAGGAAGAGCATACCAGTTCACACTCGAGAACTGAATCTGTCCGTCCGGGATTATTCCGTTAGGATCTTGGACGAAAGCCTCCGGAACAATCACCAACGGGGTAAGTTCCCTGTCAGGCACGAATTCCGACAGTTCCGCACTGTGTGTCTGGGTAAGGCTGCCACCCTGTACAAGGAGGGAAGCGGATATATTCAGAGGGTCATAGACAACCCCTATTCTCTTTATCTTCTTTGCCATTTTGAAAACGGTTTTAATGCCACTTAAAAGTCAATTTCTGCCGATAAAACTTCCGCCCCGTCACGGACATACACCTGGCAGATAAACTTGCCGGAAAAGGCGGATAAATCCTCATTTGTCAGTACCAGTTCCTTTCCTGCCGACGCATGATCCGTATTCCAGACGGCATCCGCTGCCGTGTCTCCGGTATCTCTTGACCAGGTCCAGTCAGAATCCAGTATTTCGGAAGTGATGTCATTCACACCTCGCTTCACAACCGCCGTCAGGGTTGTGGAGAGTTGGCCATACAGGAACGTCTCGCCATCCGAAGATTCTATCTCAAGACTCAAGGTCGTATCGCCAGCAACCAGCAGCCAGTCCGTCGAATCATAACGGGGTTCCTGCGTGGTACCTTCCACGATGCACCTGTATTTGCAGGATTTATGGTAAACCTCATCCTGATACTCGGCATTGCACAGATACGGATCATTGAGGGCTGTCTGGTAATTCCATAGTGCACGGTCACGGATGATCCTCACCACATTGCCGGATTTGTCTAACTGAAAGAAGTTCCGGGCCAGCACATTGTCAAGGTAAACGCCCGGCTTGCCACTTATCGGCAGATTGTCCGGAGTGAGGGCTGACGGGATGGATCCAAGCACAACAGCATAATGTCTCGGCTGAATGATATACTGATCGACACCTGACAATATGGATATCCTCTGCTCCGATGAACTGAAGTACTGGCTGCGCTGCCTTTCCTCATTCGTGAAGTTTCCGTATCTCGCTATGTTCATATATGGCACGGGAACGGCATTGACCCCTCCCGGAACCTCCGACTCCGCACCAAGCACAATCCTTACAGAACCTGCTGCCTCATCAACCGCAGTAACCCTGAAATACGATGTAATAAACCCTGCTGATGTATTGTAATGACCCTTGCAGATATCATCCACCGCAAGTTCAACAGTCTCGTTATCCTCCAGCTCAAGTTCAAGGATGAAGGCTGTATCACTGTCCGGGTCCGGGGTGACTGACTTGATGACAGCACCCTCGGTATTCCACATTTCGCCACCTGTCACGCTGACCTTATTGTATATCAACTGCGGTACCTTCAGGAATGAGCGAAGCACGAGCGAAGTCATTTCCGCATTTCCTTCACGGTCAATGGAGGCACCTGTTCCTGTCTCGAGACCTGATATGAACTCACCGATCTCGATACCGTCAAGGAACTTTATCAAGGCTGCTGCCACATCCGGATAAAGCCTACTCAAGTGTTCCTTGATAGACTTCTTTGCAGAGAAGATATTGAAGTCCGACGCAGGGGTATTCTCCCAGCTGCGGATCACTGCCGGCACACTGCCTGCTGCCGACCTGCTGAATGTCCTGACCTCCTCGATATTGTCCTGGATAGTTGTGATCGTTCCTCTCGAGAGAACATCACTCACCTCAAGATCGTACTTTGTAGGGCGGTTCACATTCTGCGAGAACGATGTCACCCTGCTTTCACGATATCCGGTCTCAGGGAAATACTCATCACTCTCAAGTCTGATTCGCTGACCGATATCGAAGGAAAGCCCTCGCTTCTCGATATCCACATAATTAGTCGGAACCTTATACACCCTGTGATCTTTCCTGTGCTTGAGCATATATTCATCGACCGCCTCCTTGTATTCCTGTTCGGCAAGATCATACCACTCATCAGGAAGTGTGATGTTGTAGATTATATATTCATCACCAGCCTTCGGGATAAGCATACCACCTGGGAGTTGCGTATCATCCTCGTACGGCCACTGCGTGATTATCTCGAATTCCTTTGCTCCGGAATGATAGTTCACCTCGAAGTCACGCCCGTTCAGGTCGCCGGACTGGAAAGCGATATGCTTGACCAGACCGCCGATCTCATAATCATTCGGATCAAACGGGATATCAGCATCCTTGAAGTAATATATCGTGAACGGGTTTCCGTCCTCATCCTTGACATCTTTTGTCCTGACACTGCTGACTTTTCCAACCCTGCGAGGATATATTCCGGAGAAAGCCTCAGACTCGTAATGCTCGACAATACCCAGATGGGTATCCTGCTCCACATACTTTGCCCTGTCCGGCAACTGGAGACGGGTATATCCATATTTGGACTTATCTATATTCCTGGTGCTTCCCACTGGGAAGAGCCTTGTAAAGAATTTCACATTCTCCGCAGAAGCGACCTCGATGCTCAGACCGCCTCCGTTATACTTGAGAGGAATTGCCTCACCGTATTCGCATCGGCACAGATTGACTGTCAATCCGTCAAACCAGTACTCGGTTCCGGCAGCCTCCGATATACGCTGCAACGCCTCATCACAATATAAACCTTCGTATGTTATGGTCAGATATTCGGTATCTTCCACCTGACCCACCTTCCAGTCAGTCGTTCCGGTCTGACGGTTGATATTCTCAACCACCATAGCCACGTGTTCAGAGGCTGGGGCAGTCAATGTGAATACAGGCTCACAAGCACCGTCGGTATCCATCAGAACGAGAGCCTGGCCGATGATATTCTCCGGACCATAGAACTTGCATTCATAGTTCCACTCGACCGAAGACTTCTGTTTAGGCACATACTCCTCGGTTATCCAGAACCTCTGACCGCAGAAATCCACATAGTCGTTCACGGCAAGACGCACAAACTCAAACGAGACAAAAGACAGATTCAGCACGTGGTCTGATCCTATACCTCGCTGGCGTGTGGAATTGTCAGAAGGTGACACTGTCATCTTCAGTACTCCGTCCTTGCTGTAGATTTCAAGTTCCATTCAAAAGTCCTTTATATCCTGTTAAAATTTCGGTTTGGGTTCACGGAAATTGACCGCAAATCTTCCCATCACCATACCTTCAAAATCGGTCAGCTGCTTATACTTTTCTGCCGACTTGTAGTAAAACGCAAAGTGCATATCTAATTCCGGCAGATAGACATCCAGCCAGCCCTTGTTTCCTTTCCGGAGCATCTCAAGGAATGACATATAATTGCTCAGGAACGAAGCCTTATCCTTGGCTGAAATGGCAAACTTCAAACTCACGTCCCTTGCCTTGAGGCTCTGGATAATCTCTTCAGGAAGTTCGACTCCGTCATTCTCCCTGATCGAAACTTCCTCCTGTTCCTTGACCTCCGACGGCTTCATCAGAGCGTCATAATTTGAGGTGTCTCCCTGCTTTTCCTCCGTAAGGAAAGCACCGTATGTTTCATATACATCTACATTGTTGATGTACAGAAGTCCTTTCAGTATTTCCATATCCTTACTTGACTTTTAATCCATCTCTCTTAACCGCCTCGAGCAGGGCATAAATCAAAGGCAGACTGTCGGTATTGTCTGCGGTTCTCTGCTGGTACTCCAGTGATCTGCCGAGGGATTCCGTAACATTATCCAGTTTGAGGTCGGCACTTGCCACGTGCTGAACAGTTGCTGTCCATAAACCCTCCAGTTTGTTTCCCTGGTCCACTGTCATAGTCTCGACACCGCCAGTCTTTCCTGTCTGGGTAACTCCGGAGTCATTCCACAGTTCAAAGCCCTTTTCCTCTGCCATCTTCTTGACTTTATCCATCCATTCGGCAGCATTCTCCATCGTGCCACCCATAGAATTGTAGAAATCCTCAAGGATATTCATCTGCTCCATTGCGATATCCTCCTCGCTCTTATCCCCGTCATATATCGCCTTCAGGTCATTCTCAAGCTGGGCGAATTTGTCAGCGAAGAACAATGAATAGGCAAGATCCTCAAACAATTTCTCGAGGACATCTGCAGTCGATTCTGCGAAATTCACCAGATAATCTTCCCCGGCATCGCAGTAGGACTTTATGGCATCTACAGCTGCACTGCCAAGAGAACCGAAAGTGCTTGTAAGGTATTCCTCAAGTGCTGCATCTGCCTTATCCATCATATCCTTCAGATCAATCAGATTCTCGAGATATGCACGTGTCTCATCAGACATCTTCTGGGTATCGAGGATCGTCTGAAGCATCGCTGCATCCAGTTCACCGTTTGCATCAATGAGTTCCGGATAGACATCGAGGATACTGCTGTAAACATCACGACCTTTGCCCCATCCGAAAAGACCGGTCTTTTCGTGCCCGGTTACGATTGAAGCATTGGCAAGACCCGCAATGCCATTTTTCATATTCTCCCTTTCGGAATTCGTGCGTATGCCCTGTGTCTGACGTCTTGAAGGACTACCATGCCCGACATTGTTCATCTCCCTTCTGAAATCAGCGAGAGCCTCCTTGTATGTCTGAATAGCATTGGCAGCCTTGGCGATTTCTTTTTCACCGAATATGGTAGAAGCCTCCTCCAGCAAAAGTTTCTGCTCAAGCAGAAGGAGGTTGTACTGTCTCTGGTACTCCAGTCTCGCACGATTCACCTCCTCAAGAGCAGCCCAGTGCTTTGCCTCGGCCTCAATGGCCATAGTAGCAACACTTGTGATCAGACCGAGTGCTGCACCTGCAATCGCACCATAAACACCTCCTATCTGTGCACCTGCAGCAGCACCCTCAAGGGTTGATGACATTGTATCGGTAGCCTTCTGCATCGCATCCGCAACTTCACCGAGATGCTCATCCCCGGAAAGTTCTGCTATCTCTGCAAGGCTGCCAGCCATCTGAGCAAAGCAGGAATTTATCGCCATTCCCGACTGAACCATACGATTCATTCCGGCATTGATTCCTGCGGTCTTCTGTTCCTGGTCTGTCATCTTCAGAGCATCCCTGATCTGCTTGATTCCACCGATGAACTGAGCAGCATAACCACCACGACCGTAAAGTTCCTCCTTCTTATCAATGATCTTCTGGAACAGCTGCTGTATCAGTTCTGAATCCTTGGCCATAGCCTCGATCTGCTCATCAGTAAAGCCGAGTTTGTCCGAGGTGTCGGTACCATTCAGAAGATTGATCAGTTTCTGTGCATACTCAATGACATTCTCGATCTCCTTCTTTGACTGTGAGGTAGCATTCGAGAACACTGCCTGGAGCATTGCCGAACTGTCCTTGGCAGAATTCGATATCTCCTTATCCAGTTTGTCGAGTTCTGCGTTCTTTTGTCTCTTTGCCTCCGCTATGGCAGCATCGGCATCTTTGCCATTTATTGCCCCGGATGCTTTCTTTGCTTCCAGTTCTGCGATGTCAGCACTGTACTTCTTCTCAATCGATGTCCTGCGAGTTGCATAGTCCTGGTACTTGCCCAGAAGATCCGCTATATGATCATCGGTCTGCTTCTTTTCCCTCGCATTGATTTCAGCGACTTCTCTATCCCTCAATGCTCCGGCATTGGCTATCTGAAGATCATAATCGGCAGAGACCCTCTGCTTCTGTGCCGGATCAACCTTGTACCCGGCTTTCTCAAGTTCGTCGTAAATACGCAGGTATTCGGCTTTTTCAGCAAGGAGCCTTTCCTTTTCACGCTCGAAGGCAAGATCCGCCTCCGCACGCTCCCTTGCATATCCTTCCTTCTCAAGTGCTATCACCTGATCCTCGACGGCACGTCTGGCAGCCAGTTCCAGTTCCCCGAGCCTTTCGGCATTACGTGCATTGATATCATCGATATTTCCGGAATCCGGTTTTTCGCCTGTAATGGCTGCCTTACGCTTCTCAAGCTCCTCAATCTGACCCATTATCAGACTATAGTCCTCATTGTTCGTGGTCTGCGACAGTTCTTTTCTCTTGGCTGCAATCGCATTCTCTATGTCTTTCAAAGAACCATCAATAACAGCACCGATTCCGGCTGATTTGGTAAGATCAAGCTCCTCATTGAAGAGAGCCTCAATCTCTGCGAAAATGGCATCACGTTCTGCCTTGGCATCCCGCAGTGCCTTCTGGCGGTGGTATTTACCATTAGGCGAGTTCTTATAACTCTTATCTGACGAAAAGAAACGGTCCACCTTTCCACCATATCCCCACCAGGTGTCATAATCTGAATCGGTCTCACTCTCTATCTTATGAACCTTATCATCAGCCTCCAATGCCTTCTGCATAAGGCTTTCCTGCTTGGACTGGAGAAAGAGTACTCTGGTGTAAGTCTCTGCCTTTTCTGACAGTGTATCATACCATTGTGCCAATGTCTGGAAGTATCCGAAGGATTCCCCATACTTGCCGTTGAGTTCATCCACAAGTCTGCGTTCCTCCGCTCTGGTCCCGTTGAACTCCTTAATTCGGTTCATCGTCTGAGTCATCTCGAACCTGGTCTTCGCTGCAACCTCTTGAGCAGACTTCTCGACCTCATAGGTCTTCTGCATAGACTCCCGGAGTTCATCGAGGGCAGTCTTGCCGACAAAGACCTCCTTCGCCCATTTAGCGATATCCTTACCGTACATCACAAGCAACATTATTCCAGTGGTGAGTGCGGTCTGCCAAGAGAAAAGAGACTTCACGATCTGTTTCCACACAGGGACACCTTTCTGTCCGGAAGCGATGAGGGCATCATACTCCTTCCTTGCCAGTGCGATGTTGTCAGCGAGTATCGGAAGGTTGTTCGAGATTGCCAGAAAGAACATCTGCGGTCCCATCGCAAGAGACGGCATTTCACGGGCAATCTGCTGAATGCTCATGTGCAGTCCGTTGAACTGACGGGTCGCATTCGGAAGGCCTTTCGGCATTACAGGGGTATTCGGCATCGTCTTCCCGAAGTCCTCCACCTCGACCCCCATCTTCCTTAACTGGGCCTGGAGTTCCTCGATCTTATCCTGGAGTGCATCAAGCATTGCGATGTTCTCACTCTGATCCATCTTCGGATTCTCCTTGATCAAGGCGTGGAGTTTCTGATACTCCGCCATCAGCCCGTTCAGTAATGCCTGCATAGTCTGAACATCCTTTTCCGTTGCTGTGGCATCGGAACGGACTTCTGCAAAACCGGATTTGGTCTTGTTCCTCATAAGGAATTCTATCTCTACAGGCTTCATCGTATATTATTGTTTGTTCTGTTGTTTCAACTTTGATTGGAAATAACCCGACAGTGTGCCTCCTTTCCAACGGCCACCGCCCTTGTTTCCGTTTTTCTTCACATATCGTGGAGCATCCGCAAGCATCAGTCTCAATGCTATGTAATTCACACCCCAAAGGATGTAATGAACACTCCATCCGGTGGCAGCTGCAATCTGCCATACTATGCCGAAGGGGCTATGGGAACCCTCATATACGGTCTTTAACTCCCCTTTCTTTTTTGGCTCAGACTCAGCTTCATCGGATTCATCATTTCTGCTGAGTTGATAATAATCGAAAAAGACTTTGTCTTGAGCAGCGAAAGCAACTGCATCGAAGACCCGAACAGGAACCTGTCATCACACAGGCATCTCATCAGGAACGCCAGCGGTCTTGAGAACAGCCATCCCGAAACAGCTCCTCGGCATACCGCCAAGGCCAACATCCTTGATACCGTCACCCCGTGCTTGGCGATGAATGTCAGTTCCTCATCAACTGTCGAGAACTCCTCCATCTCCTCATAGGACACGCCCATCTCAAGATAAAGTTTCGTGATCCTGATCTGGGTACCGAGGCAAGGACGACGCATCGTCAGCCTGACAGTCTTCTTGATGAACGGTATCTTGAAAAAAGGCAGCGAGATTCCCACATCCAGCAGGGCATCCGCTGCCTCAATCTGCACATTACGATTCTTGATCATAACAATTAACCTTCAGTGACAGCATCAGCATCGCCCATTGAATAAGGAGAACGTCCATCCTCCGGAGCGAGTACTGTCATCTTGCAGTGGATCTTGAATACGTCTGAGTAGCCGAACTTACCTCTCGGGTAAGCAATCAGTTTGACCTTCTTGAATACCACCTCGGTACCATCAGCCGACTTGAGGGTTGCTGTATCCTCGAGGAAGATCTTCTTTGAAGGGGCATCCCACTTCTTGCCGTCCTCTGAAGCTGTACCGCCCATCACCTGAGCAAGGTTCTCCGGCTTCAACTGGATAAGGTCGAACTCCAACACATCGGTTCCCGGGCTGTCAATGATCTCGGTGACAGGTGCAGCCCTCTTCTGCGCTGCCCACACCTTGACCGTAGACAGTTCATCACCGCCCCAGTCGATGGAGTCATTACTGATGTCTCCGATTGCCTTGCCTCCAAAAAGGAGGGAGTCTAATCCATGTATGTATTCCATTACACAATCGTTTTAATGAGTGAAACAATCTTGCTTATGATAGTGGTCTTATCGACCAGATAAAAGCCTCCTATGCCTATAAAAAGCCCCAAAAGAAGACCTTTCCAGAATCGCCCGGAGGGCGGTTTGTTCGTCTCGGATGTCGTAGTCAGAATTTCGGTCTGATTATTCTCCATCTGACGGTCTATCCAGTTTTGAACGGTATTATCATAGGTATTGAGTGCATTTTGAAGGGAATCGATCTCATTCCGTTGTCGGAACACCACCCGTTCATAGTATTCGCACTTTCTCGCCACACTGTCACATCGGGCAGAGACAATCACATTATCGCCCTGTTTCGTCAATTCTACGGATGCACGCCCGGACTGGGAACTGAACTTCGCCCCGTCGGGCAGGTCAGCGATGCTCTGTGTCGGTATCAGGGTCTGTGCCGAGTCCTGAGGTATCACCTCCGCCTCCACCTTGTGGAAGACCATCGAATCCACAGTCTCCTGGAGTACCGTCTTCGCCTGGAATCCCAGAGCGGTTGAGTCGTGATACTCTGCCTGTACGGCCACCTGTTCCGTTACTTGTGCTGCGTTTGCCTCTGTGCTTTCTGCCACCTTCCGGCTCGGTCCGCAAGATATCAGCAGCAGGCTGAACATGAGCAGCAGGAGAGGTACGCCTCTTATTCTGTTTGTCATTGGTATTTGGTTTTAATTGGTTTTTTAACTCTTCGACAGTCCTTGTAAGGGTGTCGATCTTCTGCTCCATTACGGCCTGGTTCGCCAAGAGCTTTGCATTGTCCGCCTTGAGGATGATATTCTCTTCAAGAACCTTGGTGTACTTCTCGGTCAGCAGGTCAATGGACTTCTGCAACTCAGCGAGGAAGTCATTGTTACGCTGTCTGCGTGAAGCGAACCATGTGACCACAGAGCCGAGAAAACCGCCCGGAAGCGCAAACGTCAGAAAGTTTAATAGGAAGTCCATTGTCTTACTGATTTAATCCGTTAAACACCTATCTGCTTGAGAAAGGCCGGTACATCAAACGAAGGGCAGTCCTTGCCTGCAAGTGCATTGTGCCCAACAATCCTGACTGAGGGATGCTTTTTGTGGAAGTCGAGAACATAGGCTTTCAGAGCCTCCTTCTGTTGATCCGTTCTCGTATCCATAGGTGTCTTGCCATCCTTTGCCACACCACCGACATATACGATATGTCTTGAGATGGAATTGTAGCCTTTCGCACCATTGGTCACTTCCCAAGGATCCACGTTGTTGTCCTCATTGTTGTCCACTAACCTTTCCACCGATCCGTCCAGATGGATGATGTCCGTGTACCCGACCTGTTTCCATCCTCTGCCCCTCTCCGACTTCGGGGCGGTATGCCACCTGCGGATGTCATCCGCCGATACTTTACGCCCCGGAGGGGTGGCAGTACAATGAATCACTAAATACTCAAGCCTGGCCATACTTTACTCCTGGTCTGGATTCTGCTCTACGCCGTTGTCCGACTCCGAACCAGCCTCAGGGGCATCACCGGCAGCACCCTCATCAGGATTCTTTTCAGAGCCCTTCTTTGAGTTCTTGCCTTTGTCACCCTTGCCTGGGGCCTTATCCTTGGCAGGTTCCTTCGCAGACTGCTGCACTGGGGCATCCTCTACAAAGTCGCAGAGGTCTCTTGATACAAGGTTCGCAGCCCTCTTGTGGTCAGCGACCTCGATGATCTGACCGACCTTATACATGGTCTTGTGGTCATTCTTGTCACGGAATTCAACTAATACCTTAAGTTTCATTGTCTTGTTGTTTTAGAGATTTAACCTTCGATTACTCCGCTTGCGTCGAAGATGGTGATAGCCTCATCCCAAGCGATCTGGGTGTCAGCCTTCATAAGCATCTTCACAAAGAGGAGTTCGCTTGCTGCGGACACCTTATCCACAAGGATGCAGTCATAGTCGTTCAGGAGATTGACAGCTGCATAGAGGTTGGTCTTGTTCTCATCGAGAGAACAGAGAGTTCCTACGATAAGACCCTCAGGCCAGCCTGTGAGACCAACGACACGATGGCCCTTGAATCTCTCGGCATTCTTCTCTGTAGGATCCTTGCCCTTGGCAACCTGATCGGCAAGTTCGTCGTCATAGGCATCAGCATCAGCCTTCGACATAAGGAATGTGAACTCCGCCTTATCACGGATAGTCGGGTCAGTTCCCTTGTACACGGCACGCAGACGCTTGATCTGCGAAGTCTCCGCACAGTCCACCTTCACGGTGTTTGCAGCAGCCTTGATACGGGTGAGGATACCGTCGAAATACTGACCTTCCTCATCACCCTTCACGCCGTTGATGAACTCAAGACCGATCTCTGAACCTGCCTGAGTAAGTACGGCCTGGAGAATCTGAGTCTGAACCTCCGCAGGGAGTTCCTCAAAGACCATGTTTCCGACAGGCTGGTACTTTCTCCAGAAATGCTCAAAGCGAGCCGGGTTGAACTCGAAATAGACCATGATGTCCTGTGTGGCAAGCACACGCTCATCGATGTTTAATGTTCCCTTAGAGTTGGCAGATGTAGGATTTGCCTTTCTCTTCTGAAGGAGTTTTCCGAGCTGGAGCCTTGGAATGGCGAAAGTGTCCTTCACGCCCACATAGATGTGGACAAGGCCTTTCTCAAACAGCTCGTTTCCGGTGGCAGCCTGAACAAGCAATGTGTTCGCAACCTCGCCACCATACCTGGTTGTAATTACTGGGTTTGGCATACGTTTGATTGTTTAAGTTGTTAAAGTTTTGCCGTTACTTCGATTTCCCTCTCGTGCATAAGTTCCGCTACGGTCTTGACACGATCCTGCTCCGGAGTCTTTCCGGAATTGAATGAAGGGACTCTTTTCTTTGGCTTGAGAGAGTTGAGTATCTCACGAGCCGATTCAGGATTGGAATGAAGGAGGTTCACGAAGTGCTCCTTCTGGTTCTCGCCGATCCTGCCGTCCTGAACGGCAGCCTCGACCTCCGCAGTGATTGCAGCATCCTTAGCCTTCTTATCGGCTTCCTGATAGTTCTTGACCTGCTCCTTGAGAGAGTCGTTCTCCTGCTGGAGTTTGTCAGCCTTCTCAGCCTTAGCTACGACCTCGCCTAACTTGGTCATCACTGCTGCTTCGTCCGCACACTTGGCGAACGCAGCCATTGTCTGAATTCGTTTGATCATTTGAGTATTGTTTTTATGTGAAACATTGAGTGCTTCGAGATAAGAGGTTGTGAAGTGTTCGCATTTCTGCTCCGGAGTAAGTGAGGAATCGACACTTATCTCAAGATCGTCGTATATCTCATCGGCAAAGCCCAGCCTTACCGCCTCCTCTGCATCTATCCAGTGATCCTGCCCGTCCATATAGGTAGCCTTGATCTCATCGACGGACATTCCTGTACGCTTTGAATAGATATCGCAAAGGATGTTCTCGATCTGCTCAAGATGGCTCGTGTAGTCCTTCAGGTTGTCGGCATTGCCGAAAGCCATACCCATAGGTCTGTGAATCATCAGCTGGGCATATCTGCTCATTTTCACCTCACGGCCACAGGCTGCTATGAATGAGGCTGCACTGGCAGCAATGCAGTCGATGTATATGATGACATCAGACTTGATGCTACGAATAGCATTGAAGATCGCTATCGCTGTGGCGACCTCTCCACCGACGGAGTTTATACGAAGATTGATCCTGGAGTACTGCTTGGCTGCCTCCATAAGTTGCACGACTGTTTCCTTTGCTGTGACATCAGCATAGGAGCCGATCTCACCGTACAGGAGAATGGTGCAGCTGCCTCCTTCAGCATCAGGTATGACATTAAAAATGTTGTTCATTTCGCTTTCAGTTTTCCGCAAAATTGAGGTGCTTTTTCGCCCTCTGCAAATCGGGATTTTATGATGCAGCTTTATAACGGCATCATGCGGTTTTAAGACGGCATGATGTCTTTCCGATTTGCCTACGACCTTCTTAAAGGTCAATTTTGTGGAAAACAAAGGACGCAGATATGGCAAAAATGGACAGCAAAAAAATGAGACAGTGGGCACTGTCAATGTACCTGAACGAGAACCGTACTCAGGAAGAGATTGCAGAAGCCTGCGGTGTGGCACGTGGTACCATCGTGAGGTGGGCCAAGGCCGACAAATGGAAGGAACACAAGGCTGCGAAGATGATGACCCACGAGGAAATGATCAACAACTGGAAAGAGCAGCTTATCGAGATCAATGACAACATCGCCAGCAGGGAGCCGGGCAAACGCTTCGCCACCCCTTCCGAAAGCGATACCATCAACAAACTATCAAGTGCGATCAACAAACTACAGACAGAGCTCGGAATCAGCGAAGCCGTCAGCACGGCACAGAGGTTCATCGCCTGGCTCCGTCCTGTGGACCTTGAGAAATGCAAGGAGTTCACAAGGCTCTTTGATGTCTTCTTAAAATCACTCATGTAATATGAAGACGGCAGACAAAATAGCCCTGAAACAGTGGGATAAACTCAAGGAGTCCATATACAAGGACACGACCATCGACGAATCCCTGAGCCCGGCAGAGATCGAGAAGATGCGTATCGACCTCGAAAAGGATCCTATCAGATGGATAAAGTACTTTTTCCCTACATACGCAAAGGCAGAATTCGCCCCTTTCCAGATCAAGGCAATCAAGCGAATCATCAACAATCCGGAATGGTTCGAGGTCCTTTCCTGGTCACGTGAGCTGGCTAAGAGTACCATCGTGATGTTCTGTGTCTTCTATCTCGTTCTGGTGAAAGGCAAGAGGAACGTCATACTCGCAGCTGCCACGCAGAAGGCTGCTGCCCGACTGCTGGCTCCTTATATGATCAATTTCGAGAGCAACCGACGACTCATCCAGATGTACGGGGAGCAGGTCTCATATGGAGAATGGGCTGAACTGGAGTTCAAGACAAAGGGAGGAGTCACATTCCTCGGCATCGGTGCCGGTGATGCTCCTCGAGGTGCCAGGAATGAAGCGATCCGTCCGGATATCCTGCTCTTGGACGACTTCGACACAGATGAGGATTGCCGTAATCCTGATGTCCTCGATAAAAAATGGGACTGGTGGATGAAGGCACTTTATCCTACCCGTTCAACCTCAGAACCGACTACCATCATCTTCTGCGGAAACATCATCGCCGAGGACTGCTGCATCAAGAGGGCCGGAGACTATGCCGACCACTGGGATATCGTGAACATCAGGGATGAGAACGGGGTAAGCACCTGGAAAAAGAACACCGAGGAAATGATTGACCGTGTCCTCTCCCTGATCAGCACGAAGGCAGCACAGGGAGAGTACTTCAACAACCCTGTATCAGAAGGCAGGATCTTCACGGAAACAAAACTCGGCAGGATCCCGAAACTGAGCCGGTTCCCGTTCCTGGTCATCTATGCCGACCCTACACAGTCGGAAGCCAAAGGTACCGCAAAGAATAAGAAAGGATCACTCAAGGCGGTCTGGCTCTGCGGAAAGATTGAACGCACCCTGTACGTCATCAAGGGATTCCTCGGCAAGATGACCACAGAAGAGTTCGTCACTCATTTCTTTACCCTGTGGCAGTATGCCAAGGAACACGGGTGCCCGAATGTCTATGCCGTTCAGGAGAACAACTCACTCCAGGATCCATTCTTCCAGCAGGTGTTCCGTCCGGCTGTGGCAAAGAAGAGCCGGGAGACAGGCATCGCCCTTTCCGTCACCCCTGACGAAAAGAAAAAGACCGATAAGGCAGTGCGTATCGAGGCGAACCTTGAACCGCTGAACCGTGAGGGCTTCCTTGTATTCAACGAAGCGGAAAAGGACGACCCGAACATGAAACTCCTCCGTGAAGAGTTCCTATTCTTTGATATGGCCTTGAACTTCCACGCCGACGGTGCGGACTGCATCGAAGGTGCAAACCGATACATCGACGATAAGATCAGCGAACTCCAGCCGATGGTCTGCACGTCACGCAGCACAATATCAAAACGTAACAGACACAGACAGTAAATTATGGCAGCATTCATCAACCCGGAAGACTATGACGCTTCCATCCACAAGGAAATCCTCGATGCGGTCACACGCAACGATGCACAGATAATCGAGATATGCGAAGACCGTGCGATCTCGGAAATGAAAGGATACATGTCGGCAAAGTTCGACTGTGAGAAGATCTTCTCCGCCACCGGAGAGGCACGTCACCAGCTGGTCCTTATGATGGCCATCGACATTGCCATCTATCACCTTTTCTGCATACACAACCCTCGAAACATATCAGAGATAAGGGTCGAACGCTACAAGAGGGCGATAGAATGGTGCAAGCAGGTCAGGAGCGGGGAGGTAAACCCTCAGGATCTTCCACTGCTCGAGCAGGAAGTCCGGGAGGCATCCGCAGGAATACAGGTCAGAAGCAACCCCAAACGAAACAACTTTTTTTAAGATATGGCAAGGACAAAAAAGAAACACAGAAAGATCGTATCCGGAGGACAGGTGAACCGCCTGCCGGATCAGACAATCATACTCCAGCCACCACATCGTGGAGGACTGGATGTCTCGTACTATATGAACAGCATTCGCAGTGCCGAGCATATAGACTTCCCACGCAGAAGCAAACTCATCGACCTGTATGAGGATGTCAGGATAGACTCACACCTCTTTGCGGTACTCCGCAAGCAGAAGGCAGCGATCCTCTCATCTGAAATCCAGTTCACCCGTGACGGTGATGTCGATGAGAAGATACAGGAACATATCGAATCCCCTTGGTTCAGGAGATTCATTTCAGACATCATCGACGATGCTTGGATAGGTGTCGGCGGTTCTCTCTTCCAGTTCTACCGTGATGAGAAAGGCTGGATCAACTATGAACTCGTGGACCGCAAGCACGTGGACGCTGACAAGAGGATGATCATCACCCATCAGGAAGGTATGATCGGGGAAAGCTGGGATGAGTTCGGGGACCTCCTCTATATCGGAAGCCCTCGGCAGATCGGTGATCTCGCTGTCGCAGCCTTCTGGGTGATCCTCAAGAGGAACAATGTCGCAGACTGGGCAGAACTCGCTGAAATCTTCGGAAGACCTATCAGGGAGGGCGTTTACAACGCCTGGGATGAGAAGGCAAGGGAGAAACTCATCGAGGATATCTACAATATGGGCGGTGCAGGTGTGATCGTGCATCCGGACGGCACAAAGATAAACCTCATCAAGGCTGACAACGCAAGCGGAAGCGGTGACCTCTATGAGAAGTTCTCGACATTCTGCAACAATGAGATATCGAAGGCCGTAAACGGAAACACCCTCACCACCGAAGCCGGAGACAAAGGCACCCAGGCACTCGGTACCGTACAGAAAGACGGTGAGAAGGACATCATCTTCTTTATCCAGCAGAGGATCCTTGACATCCTGAACTATGAGGTTACGGATGTCTTCCAGGCAATGGGCATCAACACCGACGGAGGCAAGTTCTCATTCGTTCCTGAAAAGAACAAGGACCTCACTGCCAGGATTGCCATCGACTGCAAACTCAAGAATGAAATCGGACTCATCATCGATGATGATTACTTCTATGAAGAGTATGGTATCCCGAAGCCGGACAACTACGAGCAGCTGAAGGCACAGCAGGAAGAGGCAAAGAAGGCAGCAGCACAGGCACTTGAGAACGAGCCTGAACCGGAGCCGAACCCCGATGACGACGAGCCTGACGATGATCCAGACGACACACCGGATGAACCGAAGCCGTCAAAGAAAAAGCAGAAGGGAATCATCAACGCCCTACGCAGTTTTTTCTCGGCAGCCCCGGAGAGCGACGGGGCGGATTTAGACTGGTAGTGGATTCGCTTTACAGAAACGCAGCAGAAACGCCCGTAGAGGCTCCGTTTGTTTTCGACAGCCACATACTCGCAGAGGCTCTCAAAAACCTCTATAAACGCAAATATGACCCCAAAAAAGAGATAGATCCGCTTCTGTTCTCGGAAGTCTCCCGTATATTGGGCAAGGCAGTCGATGAAGGCTTTGGGAATTCCGACATCGAGGATGAATTCATTCGCCAGCTCAAGAGCAGCACCGAAGTATTCTCTGCGTTCAAGACCCACCGTATGGGGCGTGATATGGCAGCAAAACTTCTCGATGACAAAGGGCAATTGAAGTCCTACCGTCAGTTCAAGCAGGATGTCCTGCCTATCGCAAGCCACCACATCGACAACTGGCTCAAGACGGAGTACAACACCGCCGTACGGAGGGCACACCTCGCTGCCGACTTTGAACGCTACAAGAGGAATGCGGACATACTGCCTAATCTCCGATGGGAGCCTTCGACATCCGTAAACAAGCGAGAACTGCATATCCCGTTCTATGACAGGGTCTGGGCGATTGACGATCCTTTCTGGGCTGACAACTTCCCCGGCTCACTGTGGAACTGCAAATGCGGTATCTCTCCGACGGATGATCCACTGACGGACAACTCGGACATCATCACTCTCGATGTCAAGCCTCACAAGGGACTTGACGGGAACCCTGCCGTCACAGGGCAGATATTCTCCGATGATCATCCGTACCACCCGACCGACTGCCGGCACTGTCCTTTCGGAAAGGTCAAGCCCCTGCAGATCACCAACAGCACGAAGGACTGCCACAACTGCGGAAAGGTCCGGGCGGTCATTCAGGATGCAGAGGAGAAAGCCAAGCAGAGACGTAAGGATCTGATGAAGTTGCACTACCTGAAATTGAAGGATAAAATCAAGGAAGATTTCGGGCTTGACAGCATTGTCAGAATACCAGCCCCAAAAAGTCTATGCACAGGAAAGTTAAAACTGACACCGGAAAGCCTGAAACTATGCCTCAAAGGTTATGCACATACTCCGAGTTTGGATAGTAAGTATTGTCTTCTGAAAGCCATTCAGAATCCAAACAAACTGCAACATAGGGACTATAAAGCACTGGGAGAAGGAAAAGATTTGTCGAATCCTATTGACAAAAAGAATGTCGAAAAGAAAGCCGATAGAGGCGTTACGGGATATAACTACTACCTTTTTGAGTATAAAGGCAAAACCTGGGTGCTTGGATTCGAGGTAATCAATGGAGAGTATGAGCAACCGTACTTCGTGGCTCTAAAATAAGAAAACTCTCACGGAATTACGTGGTGTAAGCCCCCCACCGTGAGAGTAATCTTTCACGGACTTCTGGGATGATAGACCCTGCCGTGAGAGTAATTTTCGGATGTTTACAAAAGTTACGAGCCGAAGCCCCTAACCCATCCGACTGCAAATATACAGTTTTATTTTTAATTACAAACAAAATGCCTTAAAATGGACTTCAAACAGTTTACAAAGGAAATCGAAAAGCACGAGAAGGAGATAGACACCCTTGCCCGTAGGAGATTCCCTGCAAAGGTCGCAGCCAAGGCAGAAAGACACTACAGGGGTAACTTCAGCAGAGGCGGTTTCCTGAATAACGGTCATCATCCCTGGAAGACCACAAAACGGCAGATGTCCGGAGGTGAGGATGCAGCATCGAAGTATGGTCCTCTGCTCTCCGGAAGAGAACACCTCAGGAGCAGTGTCATAGGAGAGTCAATGCCTTACAGGGCAAAAGTCTATAACAGGGTACCATACGCTGCCATCCATAACTTCGGAGGTACATTCACCATCCATCCTGCCGTCACACCAAAGATGAGACGGTTCGGCTGGGCGAAGTACCGGGAAGCCGGAGGAAAGGACAACCCCGAAGCATCGGGAAGATGGAAGGCTCTTGCCCTGACCAAAAAGGCAAGACTCGACATCAACATCACCATCCCACAGCGTCAGTTCATAGGCAGGAGTGCGGAACTCGAAGCCGGAATCTGGGATGATCTTGACAAGGAACTTGAAAACATTTTGAACAAATAATGGAAAGCATCAAACTCGCAATTCTCAGACGTATTCAGGAGAATATGCCTGACATCAGGACAATCGACGAAGACTACGGACAACTGGAATACCCGTCAGACCAGTACCCGATATTTTTCCCAGCTGTATTCATCAGCATCGATGAGACCGAATGGGAGACCCTCGGCAGCATGTCGCCACTGGTTCAGAACGGCACAAGGACAGTCACCCTTAAACTCGCATTCGACTGTTACCACGACACGCACGCAGGATCCACGACAGAACACTTCATAGAACAGAGGGAAGCAAAGGCGAAGGAACTCTTCAGCCTGGTTCAGAACTGGAGACTCAAGAAAGGAATGAGCCCGTTCTGCCGGATCAAGGATAAGGAATATCCGCTCGGCGGTGGTGTCAAGGTCTATGAGATAACATTCAGAGCCATCGACAACACATTTGAACGCTAATCGAACAGGGACAGCTGCTGTGCCGTCAGTCTCGGTACCTTGATCTTCGGCTTCGGCTTTATGCCCTCATCAGGATGCTCCTTGCTATACTGTCTCAAGATGGTCATAATGCGGTCCTCCGACAGAAAGAACTCCTGCTGCGAAAGGATCTTGATAGCATCATCGAAACGAAGACGCTGTACCTCCGTCCAATAATACCAACGCTGGCACAGTTTCTTGTTCCTTTCCTTGATTAGCTCCTTGTTTCGACCTCGAGACATTTACAGACATTGTTACAGATCAACAATATGCAAAGGTAGGGAGAACGCACCTGCAATCTCCCTACCTTATTAAAAATTAACAAAAGCACTATTCTCCGGCCATCTTCCTTGCCGTCTCAAAGTCCGGCTGCATATTGTGCAGCAGGTCTGCCAAGTGATAAAGCCCCTCATCCGGAATGTTCGCACTGGTCATTATGCTGAACACGTATGCAATCTCGCTCTGGAGTGCAAGGTAATTCTCCACCGGACATCCTCCGGTCTTGACAGATATCGTGAATCCGTCCTTATCAAACCGCACCATTTCCGCACCTCCTTTCCTTGATCACAAGTTTCACTTCCTGAGATTCCCGGAGCAACTGCCGGAAGTCGGCCATCAGTCCCTCCCGGCGTTCCTGGTTCCTGACCTCACGGATATCCGCATACAACTGGAACAGATCGCCCTCGCTTACGAGGTAACGCTTCCTGAACTGGTTTCTCTTTCCCATATCACTGTCCTCCGTTCTTTCGTGAGTTCGTATTGCCCATTGCTCCACCACGACCAGGATGAATCTTGACCGCCGGAAGGTTATTCTCTGAAATAGCCAAGCAGTCCTCATCATTCCTCAGCCTCTCCGCAGCCAATGCCGGATTAACATATAGAGCATCTTCCGCACGATTGGCACGGGCACGCCTATACAAGGCCATCAGGATTTTACTGCTTCGGCATTCGCCATTCAACACTCTGTGAACCTGTGCCCTTGACACACCTATTTCCAGAGCAAGATCCTTGATGTCGCCTTGATGAAGTGACTCACCGATGAGCCAAAGAAGATCCAGGACATCGGCGGTCATCTGCTCACCCCTGCGAGGATATCTGACAGACTGACGGGGCTTGACTTCATATTTCCCGGTCTTTCTCAAGGAAGGCAGGACTTCGGATGTCACCCACTTACGGAAAGTCTTTGCTTCGGGCTTATATGATCTGAATATCAGATTATATAAACCGCTTTCATTTACGAGTGTCATATCTCTATTCTGACCTGATACGAAAAGTTTTCGTATCAGCTTTTCATCGTCATCGAGTTTAGAAACACTCTTACAAACATCTGATAATTGCAGAATGTCGCAGACATCTTTAGCGACAAAGAAGGGTTCACCGTCCACAATTACGGTTCTTACCTGTTGATTGGAGGCATTATATGTAAATGCCTGTGGCAGTGAGTTGCCAGCTTCGTTCTCGTTGGTTCGCATACTTGAAGAACATTTATTAAATAAAAAAGGTCCGCGTGCTGCGAACCAACATAACCCAAGGGCTACCAAGTACCGTTCTAAACGGCTCACGCGGACCTAACTCTATCACAGAGGCCCTTACTTAATTATGTTGATTCGCAAGGGCAAAGGTATAAATAATTTTCAAATAACTATCAATCGGCTTACAAATAGACTATTTTCCGGGAGTCCTTGTAATACTCAAGGAAGTATTTCTTATGAAGGTAGATGTTCATCACTATGGGCTCCCCACAATAATCAAAGTCCAGATAAAACAGTTTATCTCCCAGATCAGTACTCAAGACAGCAAAAATATCCTTTATCTTTCCTCCTGAAATATCGAGCAGAGGCTGCAAGGTCTTGCTGATGTATAAATGCCTGTTATCGCTGAATATCGGGCGATATATGAACTCTTTTGCTTTTGCGATATCCATATTCTTTTCGTTTTGGTTGGAACTACCGCCCTGCACTCAAGAGGGCGGTAATTGATTCATTAAAGGGCTTCAAACTCTTTGTTTACATCTGCAAGAAGCCCCTGATACGACCTTTTTACCATTTCCAAGATTGGCAGATCATAATTGTAGGAACCGAGAGCTTCGTTTAACGAAAATGAACTTATCACAGTTTTACTATCGGGCGCACTCAAGACTTTTATGATCCTCTCAAGTCTTTTCTTCTTTTCAAGAAGGTTTGTAGCAGCCCTGTATTTTTCCTCAGTCATATTAAAGTACTGCTATCTGTTTCTCAAGGTCGGCCTTATACTCGGCAAGTGCCTTGGTGATGTATTTGCCGAACCCGGTTCCCAAAGTTACGATCACATCGTCAGGATCATCCTTTTCGGTCAGTCTGATATTGACCTGGATCTTGCGTTTCTCCATCAGTTCAAGCGTACCGTTGATGATCCCGTACTCCTGGGCGAACTTGCTCGCTTTCTTAAGATTCTTCAGTTTCATATTACATATAACTTTCTGCCATTACTTGAAAATCTCCTGCTATCTCTTCGAGAATTTCTCTTGCCTGATCTGCCGGAAGATCCTTGATCTGCTCAAGGATGTACTCCTCTAATTCTGTAACCTTTTTCATCACACTAATTTATTTGTTGCTATTAAATAATAAAACTCATATTGGCCTTGTTCATTCTTGCTAACATCTGGGCGGTACTCCCAGCCATTCCAACGAAAATCGTTATGTTGGTACACGGCTTCTGCCATAATGCTGTTAAACTCTTCTGCTGTTCTGGGACTTGCGAATCTGCTTATCTCGCCGACCTTTCCGGAATGATACCATATCCGACAAATACCACCGACTTCAAAAAACCTGTCAAGGCTGATTTTATTATGAACTTTTCTCATCCTTCTATAAAACACATTTTCATAAGTAATTCATCGTACCTGGCTTTGGTCTGCTCAAGAGTGTCATACTTCTCGTAAATTCGCCATGCCTGGTTGGAATACCACTTCTTGATTCGCTTTGTGTCGTTCTCAAGTCTGATAATCGTGAGACCTGCTGCCACCAGTTTGTCGTTATGGTTCCGGTCATTTTCGTTGGTTACGACTGTCATTTTGTCTTTCAGCAGTCCTGCCAGTTCCCTGAGCATTGCAGCGTTAGACTTGTGTTCTGACACCTTCTCCCAATCCAGGCGTGCACCGCCTCTTAACCTAACTGCCTCCGTCAGCTTGTAAATGGCTGGGGCAGGATGCTTCACGGTCCGCAGAACCGTGAAGCCTTGCTTATGAAGTTTGTACTCGGTCGGTATCATTCTATATCCATTCTTGAGAGAGACAAAGGAACCGAATGCTTGACCCCGTGCTCATCCTTGTAAATGAGGGAAATGAACTGGCTCGTTTCAGTCGGACGGTATGCAGCCTTGATGGTAGCAACGCCATCAAGGAAAAGAGGGTCGCCGAACCGCAGAGCGTGCTGCTCGAGAGTGAGCAGGGCATTTGCCTTGAGGTTTCCTTTTTTATCCCTCTTGAGAAGTTCCATCAGAAGTTCATACATCTTGGCTCCGGCTTCATCCTTTGCCAATGTCTTCATATACTCCTTGATCTTGGAGATTCCTGACTCCACCGTATCATCCCAGCCGTCCACTGTGCGATATCCCAGAGACAGGGTCAGTTTTCCGTCCGAAGTGGTGAAGGTGTTGCTGTGACGATCCACCTTGGTGTCGTACAGTGACTCCTTCATGTCGATGATCGCATTCGCCTCCGAGAACACCAGGTTCTTTGCCTCTGCCAGTTTGTCACTTAATGGCTGGAGAATGCCATACATCTTTCTTACGAACTCATCAACGGAATCCTTATAAGCGTTGATGTCATCCTCACGTTTCTGTTTCTCGGCACGTTTCTTTGCCTCAATCCTGGCCTCAAGTTCAGCCAGCTCAGATGCTGATAATTTGTCTAAATCCATAATGTTTTGTATTAAAGTGTTTCACTTACCAATTCAAATTCTATCGCCCACACGAGGGGATTCTTAAGGCATATCTTCCTGCCCTCGATGTTCATTATCAGGCTTCGGAAGGCTCTCTGCAAGGAGTCGAAGCAGTATTCCTTATCCCTCCAGTCCACATAATAGAACCGCTTGTTATTCTTGACGAACCTCGGGGACATTATCATTATTCCCTCCTTGAGGCATTCGTCATCGTGGATGTCTTTCAGTCTTGTAGCCTTGATCGCAAGGATCCTGATCTGGACGGGCATCAGGTCTGCCCTGACGAACATCTTGTTTCCCCATCCGGCGGTCTGCTCGGCAAAGTCCTTCTTATGAGCCTTTGCCACTTTCGCCCTGTATTCAGCCCTCTCCGACGGTTTAAGGCATTTCTCCGCCTTGCTGTATGACATCGCCACTGCCACGATCTCACCAACCTTGAAAGGGCAAGCCTTGGCAAGCTGCTCCATCCTGTAGGCCTCCGTCGCCTTTTCAATGCCCTGCTCAATCAGCACCTTTTCCGGGATGATCCGTCGGGTCATTGTCTTTTCTCCCTCCTCGACTGCTGCGGTCAGGAGGAATTCATCGTTAAACATCAGTTTCTGCATAATATCTTGAGTTTGTATAGTCTGTAAAAAAGGCAGGGGCAACACAGGAAAAACCTGCCTGAAATGACCTGACCCTGCTTGCTAATCAGGTCGATATGTAAAAGAACTTATCCTGGTCGCATTGGCTATAATGTCTAACATCTATACTACGCTTCACAGCGTTTTGGGGATGGGCGGAGAATCGAACTCCGCTGATCCGCAAGTAACATTTGAAAAATGGAGTATAAATCTGTTAAGGAACACTTGCGGACTACCATACCACCCGTCTCACTTTACTGCATCATATCACACCTCCTTTGTAGTCTCTTAAACTTTATGAATTCGTCCAGAACCCAGTATGTTATTGCTTGCATTTGCAGTTACACAGAGGCACCTCGATCTTGTATATGCAGTCTCCTGACCTTGTGGCCGTGCAGGTGACCTCCATACATTCAGCCGACTGTGTCAGAGCCTCTCTCAAGCCTTCGTAAAGTTTCGCCAGCACGATTCTTTCAAGTTCCTCATCGGTGTACAGGGCGATATCCTTCTTTGGCACTACCATATCGAAATAGACTGTGTTTCGGTAGGTACACTTCGCTGTCTCACATCCTACGAACCTCGACAGCCACTTGATGATTTTTCTGATAATCTTTTTCATATTAACTCTTGTATTGATTAGTGATCATTGAAATAGGGATTTGCAGTATCCACTGCCTCTGCTGCTGAACCTGGGGCTTCGGCTGCTCCGGCTGCTTCTTTGGTTTTCTCCGGATTGCCTCAAGTTTTGGAATAAGAGCCTTCAGTTCGTCGATGGTCAGAAGGGCAAACGGCTTTCCTGCTATGCGAGGGTTCTTGCAGAACTCATTGACCTTTTCCCAGTCCGTCGTGTCGACTCCGAGTTTCTGAATCCTGTGCAGGACATCCGAACGGTGTGCTTTCAGTCTTGACTTGTGCTGATCCGGGGTTTCATTCGCCTTTCGTCCGGTCTGGAGACAGTCGCACATCTCATCGTATTCCTTCTGCTTCATTTCCTTCAGGGATGTTGTGCGTCCGTTGGTGAACTGCGATATCAGGGTCTCCTTGTGAACTTCGAGGTCTATGCCCTTGGCTTTGGCTATTGCATAGAATCTTGAGTAACTGTATTTTCTCTTTGCCATAGTGTTGTCTCCTTACTTGTGGTTATCATTTTACCCCCCCCCACTACTTCTGAGCACCTTCCTCCCAGATTGTGCAGGATCCTTTCGGTCCGATAAATCTGCCTTTGCTGAAAGCCCTGTATCCCTCGACCCATATCTTGAGTCCGGCATCGTACATTATGGACTTCGCCGAACGTCCGGCTGGAACTCTACCGTCGCAGTGGCTGATTATGATGATGAGCTTGTTCTTGTGCCTTTCCTTAAAAGCGAGATACTGTCTGTAATTCATCTGGCAGTACTGGATCGAGTCCAGAAGGGCGAAGTCCCAGGAGCGAGGCTTTGACCATTTGCGTTCAAACTCATCCCAATCCATACCGTTATCAAACTGGAGCTTGCTGCCACACTGTGCTGCGTTCAGCCTTACAAGGGTTTCCTGCATCGAAAGACTGATTCCTTCCTCCTTCGACATATACAGACCTTTCAAGCCCTGCTTGCATAGTTCAATGCAGAATGATACTGCTGCCGAGGTCTTGCCATTGCCTGAATTCCCCCAAAAGAAGACAACCCCTGTACGATCTATCTCCCCGACGCAATCACCCCAAACTCCGCCCATTTTTATTGTCTTATGCTTCACTTGAAGCACCTGTTTTGCTGATAAAGATCTTCCCATCTGAATAATGGTTTAAGCGGTTTTGAAGGGGTTTTATAACTTCTCTGAGGCAGATATCCTCTTCTGCTTGTGAATGGCCTTCTTGACCCTGCGGAGGTCGAAATTCGCAGTCTTTGTATCCTTGAGAACTGCGTTGATGTCCTTATCCTCCGTCAGTCCGTTGTGCCGGCACAAAGCCACGACCTCATAATCAGTCACCGGGGAAATGTCTATGAACTTACGGCAGAACCTTGAGTGGAGTTCATCGTATCCCTTTTTGTCGAGCCTCAGGCCTCTTTCCATCCTGCGTTTGATGTAAGGGGTCGAAAGGAACACCATACCGCACTTATCTTCCAGAGCATTGTAGAGGGAAATGTAATAATACATCACCGAGTCACGGAGCTTGTCAGCCTCATCGAAGATGAGCAGAGGACGCTCAATCTTGACCAGTTCGGTAGTGATTGCATTGAGTTTCTCACGGACTGTCAGGCCATCGGTGCGGATACCTATCTTCATAGCGAGTTCGCTGATGAAGTCCGACTTGTGCATATCCTCCGAGCAAGGTAGGACATAGACATTACGGTGGCTCTGGGCATAGAGGCTTGCTGCCGTTGTCTTGCCGATTCCGGCTGATCCGACAATCCAAGAGACATTCTGGTACCTCTGTGCATCCTCGAGGAATGTGCAGATATCCTGATACGCAGCCGTGCTGCAGAACTGCCATCCGTCCATCTTCTGGGATTCGATCTGTGCCTGAATCTTGCGGAACATCTGATCGCTTATGTTCTCAAAATTGCCGTTCAGAATGGCATTGATTGTTCCGAGGCTTACGCCCTTGAGAGAGTTCGCAGCCTTGGACTGACTGCCGTACCTTTTCACATAAGCGTCCAGTTTGGTCTTGATGACGATCTTATCGTCATTTGTAAGCATCTGCTGTGTCATAATATAGAATGTTAATTGTTTATAGCCTGTTTAGTGCAGAGAGAGGATCATAATCGATATTGCTCAACTGCTTTGTATATTCCCCGATCTCGATTGGTTCCGTCGTCGGCTGGATCACTATCGTATCGGCAAGTCTCTCATATTCTCCACTGCTGACTGTCATCAGGGACGGGGTATGGAGTCCGTTCTGCTCCGGTGCGACACCATGCTCCATCTCAAGAGCGTAATTTTCGAGGTGCCTGCGTACCCTTTCCTCCTTGTTAGCCTGGTCTGCCTGCCTGATGAACGCCATATCTCCATCCTTCTGTTCCTGGATGTTTCGGTGGACTGTGATATATGGATATGCCACTGTCTCGAAACGGTATCCCATAGCATTTTTCGTATAGAGCAGCACACGGTCCATTGACTGAGGATCAAAGCGAGAATAAAACTCTCTGCCTGTGTTCTGGCTCCTCCATTCCATATCCGGCATACCGTCCTCGGTCAGTACCTCGTATGTGTATTTGCGTTTCTGGAACTGGATTGTAATACCGTCGGAAGTGAACTTGCTCGGTTTGTCTGTCTGGATCCAGAAGAGTTCCACCATATCAAGCTCTGATACCGGTACCGCCTCAGGGTTGATGCTTGCCGAGTACAGATCAGCGTGTGCAGTCTCGAACTTGTAATGAGGCAAGGCGTTCCATACTTTGCGAGCTTCTGTATAAGCAGCCACCAGTTCATCATAGGTATAGAGGGAATCCTTGTTTGCTTTGATGAAGTCCCTGTTTATCTTCCAAGCCTCTTTCGCAGAGATATTGCCTCCGGTAAATCTCCAGTCTCTTGAAAGCACCTCGTGCTGGAATCGTCCAAATGCGGACTCGATACTCTTTCCTGATGCGTTATATGGGGCGGTAGGACGTGTAACCCGGCTGATGGAAGCAAAGAACTGCTGAGCCACCTTGCTGCGTTGTCCTCCCTGGTTATCCGTCACGATCTCATAAGGCTTGTGTCTTGAGTATTCAATCGCCATTCGGAAGGCATTAAACTGGGATTCAAAGTTCTCATTCTCGCAGATGCAGAATCCAAGGAACGTCTCACTGTAGGCATCCATAACCTCATATACGAATGCAGTCTTGACAACCAGCTTACCATTCTCATAAGCCTTGTAGAAAAGGTTGAGTTTTGTTCCGTCACCATACCAGAGGGAATCTCTCATAGAAGGCATCAGAGTCTTCTGCCTGCGGTCAAACAGTCTGTTTGCAGCCAGCTCGCCATATACAGCATCGTACCACTGCGGTTTGACTTCCGGTCTCTCAAGGAACTGTGTCAGCGATGACAGAGAACTGAGGGGTTTCCAGCCTTTGGCCTCTGCTCTGCGGTTATATTCATCGAAGAGCTGCTTTGTGGTATATACAGGGGTTCTGCTCCTCCTTAAGGCGATGATCAGTCTGCCTGCCTCCTTTGTTATCTTGAGATTGTTATCATTGCAGAACTTGCCGGATACGAGGCAAGCATAACCCTCCTTGCTATATGTGCGGAGTTTGTCACGCAGCCTTGCGACATTCTTTGGCAAGGTATGACCGTAAACCTCACGGAGTTCCTCTGATACCGCCACAACATTTGACCATATTATAGGGGTGTTGTTGTTGCAGGCACGCCTCATTGCCTTCTGGGTATTCTGCATATCGAGCAGTGCATTCAGTACTCTTGCATTGATTGTATATTCCTGCTGTTTCAGCTCTGGCAGATGACCTCCATTCGGAAGGATATACTCATTAAAGAAAGACTGAGCATCCAAGTCATACGGAAGTGATAGTTCCTCTTGCTTCATAGTCTTTTCAGGATCGCCGTATTTCGCTTCGAAGCGGATACGAATGTCTTCCGGCAGAGAAGCGTACTCAATGAGAGCCTTCTTGCCTCTGCATCCCCTCTGGAGGACTTTGAACCGCTTACGGGTAACTGACTTCTTGTAGTTACCTTCACTGATCACAGCCTCACCATCGTCGGACCTTATCAGGTCCTCCATAGATACCGCTATTATTTTACCGAAATACTCCATTATACTTTGATTTGGTCCCGGAGAGGGATTCGAACCCCCGTCTTCTCGTCAGACATTCTACCGTTGAACTATCCGAGACTGCTCCGCCTGTGCTATCACCTACAGACTTCGCTTAGATCGCTATGACCTCAAGACCGCCTTCGCCCATCTGGAGGTCAAAACCTGCTGCGTGAAGATCCTTTGTGCAGCCTGGGCAGCACTGGTGAATATGGATCCTGAAATGTGTCTTTCCCATATCCCCGACAAAGCCGTTACGAGGGAAGTTGAGCATTATCTTCGTTGTGTGATGTTGAGCCAGGACTGCGATTGCCTGATTGAACTGCTCCGGTGTTAATCCTTGTACCATATCTTTACTGTTTATCTGTTTCTAACTCTTTGATAATCTGCATTGCGTTCTCGATTCCCTTGATTGCCTCCTTGATTCTTGAACCACGTCTTGAGATCTCACCTGCCTTTGACCAGAGATTGTCATACTCCATTTGTGTCTGCTGGTCAAGGTTCCAAAACTCCACATCACTGACAATCTCCCTCTGCCTTTCACGGATCTTCTCATATTCCTGTGAGACTTTCTCATACTCCCTGTGCAGTCTCTCAAGTGTAGCCTTCATATTACTCCTCCGTTAGTGAATCCGACAACTGCTGAGCCTTATATGTGAATCCTGTCCAATCAGACAATCTTGCATCATGGCACGTCGCCACCAAGTCCTTTTTGTGATAGAGTTGAATGATGCTTGACTGTACATGAACGACCAGCTTCACATCGTTTGAAAATTTCTGAACCATCCTGACAAGTTTACCGTCTTCCTTCTCGTATCGTGTCTCACAGTTAGGGATGAATGATTCAGTATCCGGATCATCAGACTTGGTAACGCCGCCCATCCTGATTGCCTCTGCCCTTATCTGCTTGGCAAAGTCGCTCTTGGTAATAAAATTCAAGGCAGCCCAGACGGTAGGACTGGAAGTCTGGAACTTCTCCATCAAGGTTTTCTTAAATCCGATTGGAATTTCAATGCGCTTCATACTTATATGATTTCTAAAATTATTTCCTACTTTTGTAATCTTAATCGGTGGTAAGTCGGTGCAAATATAGTACGCAAAAGCGAATATCCAAAACTTTTTGCGAATTATTTACGCATTTACGAACATTAAGGGCTATAATGGACATAAATAAGAGATTTGAAAAGGTCATAGAGACCTTATTCAAGGGCAATAAGAGAGCATTTGCCCGAACTATCGGAGTGGCAGCCACTGTGGTAGAGAACATTGTCGGTACCAGGCAAGGCAAGCCTTCATACGATGTGCTTGTAAAAGTATGCTCAAATGCGAACATTTCTGCCGAATGGCTTCTGAATGGTAGGGGAGAGATGCTTCAATCTTCTGCCGAACCGATTCCGGCAGAAGTGAAAGAAGACTTCAAAATGCGGACGGATCGCACTGTCGATCTCCAGTCCGTGCCACTCTACGATCTGAACGCAGCTGCTGGACTTGTGGCACTCTTTGAAGCGAAGCACACTCAGGAACCTACGGATTATCTCCAGATTCCTGACCTCCCTCCTTGTGATGGGGCGATATATGTCAGGGGAGATTCAATGTATCCGCTTCTAAAGAGTGGCGACATCGTATTATATAAAGAAGTGCAGCACATCTTCTGGGGAGAAATGTATCTTCTCTCATTCTCTCTTGACGGGGAGGATTACATCACGATCAAATACATTCAGAAGGGCGACAGTGAGGATACCGTTCGCCTGGTTAGTCATAATCCGCACCACGCACCTAAGGAAATCCCGGCTAATTCGATCCGGGCATTGGCACTCGTTAAAGCCAGTGTAAGGTTTAACACAATGGGCTAAATCAGGATCACGCACACAAAAACGACTGACGGATAGCAGTAAATATCACATTACTCGCTATCCGTCAGTCGTTTACATATTTATGGCATCGTTTAACACCCTTGTATTAAAGGGTATTTATAGCCCTACATTTTTGCACTTCACCATATAGTATCGGATATTAAGTATATTTTTGACGCATTTATTTATACCGATTTTTGTCCACCCATTCAGCAAAAAATGTCCCCCCATTACGTACTTTTCGACTTGATAACCTCCGAAGTGGTGTCCACCCATTTGTCCACCCATTTGTCCACCCATTTTTCAGATCGCTCGAATTTGAAAACCCCAGGACTCCCCTATTTTAAAGGGCAAAAAGTCCCTTTTGAAAGGCTATTTTTCAAGTTTTGAAAGTGCTTCCGATTATTCCTTCCCCACCCTCCCCTATTTAGCCCATAAAACCGCCATAGAAACACTTTCAGAAAGGATTCCGCACGTCTATATATAAAGAAAAACGCCACCGAAATAAGGCCCTTTTTAGCCCTTTTCGATAGCGATGTATCATTCTATTTTGAAAAGTCCGTTCAAACCGGCTCAAAATGTAACGCCCACGACCTGCAAATGTCACATTTCGTATTGCACCCTCAAACCCTCAAATTTAACCCCTAACTCTTTGACACTCTTACTATTTATCCCTCTACCCTACTACACTCCTATTGTTACATTTCGACTTGACCCCCATAGATATACATGAGATTCCTCAAAAGGTTTCTTGTAATCTTCGCTATAGTCAATCATTGTGCAGACAAGCCTTTCCTTGATTGCAAGGGTCCTGTTCGTAAGAAATTTTAAAGGAGTACATTTCAATTCCAACCCGGCTTCAGAGAAGTCCGCTTCAGGATTGGAGTTGATGTCATATCCAAAGAAGTATTTCTCTACAAGTTGTCCTAAGCGTCCTTTACCTTTTATCTCTTCAATCTGGCACGGTGCAATAGCCTCTTCAAGCGTCTGTCCAAGAAGGCGTTTACTGTAATCAAGAATAGACCATTTGTCGGCCTTGTCATATGGTAGTGTCATAGTTGGATGGATTGATTT
>JAEIGA010001133.1_pt1 | contig 40814 bp, 40 predicted proteins | sample 9270691 | NCBI WGS metagenome assembly JAEIGA01 (sample SAMN17057246, study PRJNA624740) | gut metagenome | biome: biome; isolation source: fecal sample | host: Bos grunniens | place: China: Xizang | collected 2019 | reverse complement strand
GTAGAAGATACGATTCAGTATTTAACAAATGATATTCCACTGATTATGGAGACTCCAGACCCTAATATCTGGAAGAGAGAGTTGGATCTGCTGAGAAGTTTTGAAATTTAAATCGAGACTCTTGTAAGAAAGAGAACAGAAACAAAAAAGGTTGGCCCATAGGACCAACCTTTAATTATTTGCGATTATCAACTACTCACACTCAATGATTACAACACGGTTAGTTTGAGGTGTGCTTAGAGGTTGCTCGTCTGGTTGGGCAATCTTGATAATCAACTGCTCTGGATTTACGCCAAATTTCTCTGTCAATGCCTCATAAACAGCATTTGCACGTTTAGCCTTCAATTTGTTGTTATAGTCAACAGAGCCTGTGCCTTTATCTGCAGAAGCAAGAAGGATAAACTTCTTGTCAGGAACCTGTTTCATGACATCAGCCATATAACCTAGGTTAACCATCTCTTTCTCTGTGATATTTGACTTGTTAATATTAAAGAATACAGCCCAGTCACCAACAACAGGATACCTCTCCTTAACTACTTTTGGAGCTTTAGCTTTCTCTGCAGCCAACTCTTTTGCAATAGCATCTCTTGAAGCCTGAGCTTTTGCCAACTGATCTTTCAAATCGTTGATCTGGCCAAGATACTGGGCACTGTTATCAACAAATGTAATATCAGAAGCTCTCTTGAATGTTCTTACAGGGAACTTGTAAGTAACACCTGCAGTAACAGCAACAAGACCCTCAAATTTGTCGCCAAAAACAACTTTATCGAATCTCTCATTAACCATCATCAATTTAGCCTCAAGGTTGATATCCAACCATTTTGTAATTCTAAGGTTATTCAATAGACCGAAGTTTGCAACGATCTCATTTACACCGTCAGGTTCTTTGTCGTTCCAAGATTTGCCCCATCCGAAACCAACGTAAGGAATCACATCCCAGAAACGCTCCTCTTTATAACCGCTGATTGCATTTGAAATATTCCACATAAAATCACCATGAAGATTCAATGTCCTGAATTTTTCCTCATAGTAATTACCCTCTTCCCAAGCCTCAGAGTAAGGAGCCTTACCATAACTACAACCCAATGCCTGCAAGCCTGAATATTGGAAACGTACACCGACTGAAGGAGTTATCCATTTTCCTAATGAAATATCCAATGCAGAACCAAATCTTCTTCCAAAAGAATCATGGCTGTCATTTTCGCCCATATATACCTGAACTCCATATCCTGCTGATATGAACCAGTTATCAAAGAAACGATTTGTCAAATATGGGCCTCTCTTAGTCTTCTCCACTGCTGTTGTCTGCTGTGCATTTGCAAAGACACATGACAACAAGATTACTGACAATAAAAATAATTTTTTCATATGTTTTGGATTTAGTTAGTATTTATTTCTTAAACGTATCCTTCAAGCCTGTTGTTTTATTGAAGACAGGCTTTTCTGGAGTGGAATCCTTGTCCTGAATAAAATAACCGAGACGCTCAAACTGTACAGCAATTCCGCTGTTGTCTTCCAACAGTGCAGGTTCAGCATATCCGGTAACGATTCTCATTGAATCAGGATTCAAATAATCCTTGTAATCCTTTCCTTCAGGAATTGAATCCATGAACGGCTCGGTGAACAGGCGGTCTACAAGTCTTACCTCAATCTCTTTGGCATGCTGCACTGAAACCCAATGTATTGTTCCCTTAACAGATCTCCACTCTCCTGCTCCAGGTTTTGACGTAGGGTCATAAGTACATTTTATCTCAATTATATTTCCATTTTCATCCTTGACAACCTCCTCATACTTTATGATATAGGAGTATTTTAGACGTACTTCTCCACCTGGTTTCAAACGGAAATATTTCTTTGGAGGCTCCTCCATAAAGTCATCACGTTCAATGTAAAGTTCACCTGTAAATGGAACGATCCTCTTTGCTCCGTCAGGATCAGCAGGATTCAAAGGTGCTGCGAACTCCTCAACCTGACCCTCAGGCCAGTTGGTAATAGTAAGTTTAACCGGATCAAGAACTGACATATACCTGTTTGCACGCTTGTTCAAATCCTCTCTCACGCACCACTCCAACAATGAAAGGTCAATTGTATTGTCTCGCTTTGCCACACCAACTTTCTCAGCAAAAAGTCTGATACTCTCAGGTGTATATCCCCTACGGCGGATACCGCAGATTGTAGGCATACGAGGATCATCCCAACCTGTAACAAAATTATTTCTTACAAGTTCCAGCAACTTTCTCTTGCTCATAACAGTATAGGTAAGATTCAATCTTGCGAACTCATACTGATGGGATGGGAAAATTTCAAGTTTCTCTATGAACCAATCATATAAAGGACGGTGCACATCAAACTCCAAAGTACAGATTGAGTGGGTAATTCCCTCAATTGAGTCACTCTGGCCATGCGCATAGTCGTACATCGGATAAATACACCATTTGTCTCCTGTTCTGTGGTGATGCGAGAAATTTATCCTATACATCAACGGATCACGGAACATCATATTCGGATGTGCCATATCAATTTTGGCACGCAAGACCTTCTCACCCTCCTTATATTTACCCTCACGCATCTCCTGGAAAAGTTTAAGGTTCTCCTCAACGCTTCTGTCACGATATGGACTGTTCACGCCAGGCTGGCTCACAGTACCTCTATTAGCCCTTATCTCCTCCTGGCTCTGGTCATCCACATATGCAAGGCCCTTTCTGATCATATCACATGCCCACTCATACAGCTGCTCGAAGTAGTCTGATGCATAGAACTCATTGGCCCATTCAAAGCCAAGCCATTTCACATCCTCCTTGATTGAATCTACATACTCCACATCCTCTTTTGTAGGGTTCGTATCATCAAAACGGATATTTGTCTTTCCACCATATTTTTTTGCCAATCCAAAATTCAAGCATATGCTCTTGGCATGTCCTATATGAAGATAGCCATTAGGCTCTGGCGGGAAACGGGTAAGTATTGACTTATGCTTACCGCTGGCCAAATCGCTCTCAATTATCTCTTCAAGAAAATTCAATTGACGCTCAGATGCTTGCGCCTCATTATTCTTAATCTCTTCCATTTCACAAAATTTAACTCACAAATATAGAAATTATAGCTCAAATTTCCCAAAAACAGGAATAAATATGTACCTTCGCACACAAATTTGTGAAAAGTCAGATACCATGATAAAATCAATGACAGGTTACGGCAAGGCTGAATGCCTGCTTCCCGACGGAAAAATAACATTTGAAATACGCTCACTTAATGGCAAAAATGCAGACATCAGCATTAAGTCATCAATAATTCCACGAGATAAAGAGCTGGAAACAAGGCAATTCATTGCAAAAGAACTCCAACGCGGAAACATTGATCTGTTTGCTACAATAGAGCAGAATGCCGGTACAAACGCCAAAACAATAAACAGGGAAATGTTCCTGGAATACTACAAACAAATTGCATCAATTCAGAACACTTTGGATTATGATTGCGATGCAACAGGCCTCTTCTCTACAATTCTAAAGATGCCGGATGTAATGGAGACACCCAAACAGGAGATTACAGAAGAGAGCTGGGAAAAGATGTACAGTGCTATCAAGGAGGCTGTTGCAGCCTTGGGCAGTTTCCGTGAAAAAGAGGGAGCCATTCTGTACAAGGATGTAACCGGCAGAGTTGCCCTCATAGAGTCATTTGTATGCGAGGTTGAAAAATACGAGAAGGAGCGAACCGACAATATAAAGGAGCGTCTGAAGAACCGCATAGAGGAGCTTGGAGCATCGCCGGATGAAAACAGGCTTGAGCAGGAGATCATCTACTATCTTGAGAAACTCGACATAAATGAGGAGAAGGTTCGTCTGCGCCAACACTGCAAATACTTTATGGAGACAATAGACAATGAGCCGTGTCCAGGCAAGAAACTGGGCTTCATCGCACAGGAGATGGGACGTGAAATCAACACGATGGGTTCAAAGGCCAACCACGCAACAATACAGCAGTGGGTTGTAAAGATGAAAGATGAACTTGAGAAGATAAAGGAGCAGTCCCTGAATATTCTTTAGGAACTTGTCGCAACATTAAGAAACCGTCCGGAACAGTTACTTGTTCTCCGGACGGTTTTTCTCTTCAAGATATTTTCTGAAGATGACACTCTCCTTCATAGGAAAGAGTTTCAGAGAGTAGTCAAGCCACCTTATGGCAAGGTCAAACCCCTCAAGCATTTCACAACCTACAGCAATATTATACGCTGCACAGGCAGATCTCCTCGGGCTACCATTCTCCGCTATTGCTGTCCATTTTTCAATTGCCTCCTCCCATCTGAAATCAAGTGCCAGCTGATGCGCCTCATCCCACATTGTATCACCGTCACAATTGAAAAGAAGCCTCTCCTGGGTAATCCACTGGGGCGAAAGGTCACTCCCCAATATGGTCCCTATCTTCTTTGATATATCTGGAAGGTATCTTGCAATTGCAGCCCCCATATCCCTTGATGAGACCGAAGCATCAACAAAGAGGTAGAGACTGTCAGTGACGGTTGTCGCATAAACAAGGGTATCAGCAGCGGCATCATAAATATCAAGAGCAACGGCAAACGGTACCGTAACATTGCTTCCCTCATATTGTGAATATAAAGATCCTGTATTGACCGAATACGGCAAGAAATGGAGATTACTCACAAAAATCAAAAGATTGGCACCACTGTTTGCCGACAAGTCCCTCAGATATTCACGGCTCTCTCCCGACAATTTTTCACCTCCATCACCTGGAAAGCCCAAAAACTCATTTCCACGAATTCCCCATACGGCAACAGACCCGTGGCGAAGCCCACGATCCTCCTCAATCTTCTCAGCCACACCGACCGCAACGTTTCCTACCCTTACACTATCATATCTATTTTTGCCTGAAACAGGAAAGAGAGCAGCAGTCCGCGCCTGTGGCAAAGCGATCTTTGCCTGTTGCCTTACATCAACATTCATATAATGCACCTGCGGGGCACATGAGACGAAGCAGGATATAATTGCCGCAAAAAGGGATAGAAGATATATTTTACAATCTGTTTTCATACCGGTCATTATTTATCAGGAGACAAAAATAAGAAAAAAAGGCCAACCCTAAGGTCAGCCCAATCTGTTTTGTAAAATATGTGCCAATTTGCAGGCATTGTGTGTGTATTACATCTGCATACCGCCACAAACTGAAATTACCTGACCTGTAACATAGCTTGACAAATCACTGCCCAAGAATACGCAAACATTTGCAATATCCTCAGGAGTTCCACCTCTTCTTAGCGGAATCTTCTGTGCCCAACCCTGTTTTACCTCCTCAGGAAGCTGGTTTGTCATCTCAGTAATGATAAAGCCAGGAGCAACAGCATTGGCACGTACACCACGTGAGCCCAACTCCTGTGCGATTGATTTTGCCAAACCGATCATACCTGCTTTTGATGCAGAGTAGTTACATTGTCCTGCATTGCCATGAACGCCTACAACAGAACTCATATTGATAATTGAACCGCCTCTCTGACGCATCATCACAGGAGTAACTGCATGTACAAAGTTGAATGCCGATTTCAAGTTTACTGCAATAACTGCATCCCACTGTGCCTCAGACATACGCATCATAAGACCATCTTTAGTGATACCTGCGTTGTTAACAAGAATATCAAGCTTTCCAAACTCTTTAACAACCTGCTCGACTGTTGAATGGGCCTCCTCAAATGAAGCCGCATTTGATGCAATAGCCAACACTTTTACACCATATGCTTCAATCTCTTCTTTGGTTTTAAGACCATTCTCATCAATTACAAGATCTGTAAATGCTATATTTGCACCCTCTTGTGCATATTTGATGGCAATTGCTTTACCAATGCCTCTTGCAGCGCCAGTAATAAGCGCAACTTTTCCCTCTAACAATTTCATTTCTGTATATTTTAGGTTTTAAATAAATTCAGCTATCAAATCATACTCGTTTGCCCCGACAATCCTGACTCTGGCAAATGAGCCTATCAAGGATTCAGGCAGGGCATCAATTCCATACTTTGCATAGAAGCTCTCCTTGCCCACAAGGATTTCACCATCTACCTCCGGACTTTCATACTGCGACCGGGCAACAAAGACGCCATCTGTAAAAGAATCTACAATCACTCTCTCTTCGCTTCCAATTCTTGCATTATTGCAGTCAAATGAGATACCCGACTGGAGTTCCATCAGCTCTTCATAGCGTTTCTGCTTTGTACTCTCCCTTACACTATCCTTGAAGTTGGCGGCACCAAAGGTTCCCTCCTCTTCTGAATATGTAAAGGCTCCCAGACGCTCTATCCTGTTCTTCTCAACAAATGCAAGCAGCTTTTCAAACTCCCGTCTATCCTCACCAGGGTGACCGACAATCATTGTTGTCCTCAGGACAACACCAGGCACCTTGGCACGTATGTCATCTATGATCTTTTGTGTTGCGGGGCCATCTATTGAGCGGCGCATTGCTGCAAGCACCTTGGATGATGCGTGTTGCAACGGAATATCAAGATATTTGCAGATCTTTGGATTGCTTCCCATTATATCAAGGACATCCTGTGGAAACTGTGCCGGATATGAATAGTGGAGTCTGATCCACTCTATTCCGTCAATGCCACACAATCTCTCGAGAAGTGGAGCCAAAGCTCTCTTGCCATAGAGATCAAGTCCATAATATGTTGTATCCTGAGCTATGACTATAAGTTCCTTGACACCTTTTGCCGCCAACTCCTGGGCCTCCTTGACAAGTTGCTCCATAGGTACAGATATATGCTTGCCTCTGATATGTGGAATCGAACAATATGAACATGTCCTGTCGCAACCTTCCGAAATCTTCAAGTAGGCATAATGCGACGGAGTTGTAAGATAACGTGCAGTGTCAAGACTCTTCTCATCAATAACACCCAACACCTTTAGCAACGACTCTGTATCAAAAGCACCAAAGAAAGCATCAACCTCAGGCATCTCTGCCTCAAGCTCGACCCTATAACGTTGGGAAAGGCATCCAAAGACAAAAAGATGCCCTATCAGCCCTCTGTTCTTTGCCTGGATAGCCTCAAGAATCACATTAATTGATTCAACCTTGGCATCCTTAATGAAACCGCAGGTGTTGATAATGACGGCATCCACAATGCTCGAAGGGTTGCCGGCTATATCATCTTCTGTAGGAAGCGGTGCATCCTCAGGGAGCAGTTCAACTCCAGCAGAGGCGATCTTTGCCATAAGATGCTCTGAATCCACACGGTTCTTTGAACATCCCATAGTAATAACCTGCACCTTTCTGGGCCTTATGTATGTAAAATCCTTTTTCAAGACAGTATATGTTATTCAGCTTTTTCCTCTTCCTCCTGTACAAAATCCAAAGAGGCATTATCTTTAAGGCAACTGTACCACTCCACAACCTTTTTCATGTGCGAAGCATAAAAGCGGTCTTTGTCATAATCAGGCAACACCTTTGCAAAGAACTCTTTAAGCACCTCAGGCTTGCTCTTTCCGGCAGGTGCATTCTCTTCACCCAATACCTCATGCATTTTCTCAAAAACATACTGCAAACGTACCTCGTCTGTCTCAGTAAAAATTGAAATATCTGCCAATGATGTAATTCTTGCACTAATGCCAAAACATGCTCTCTTCTTTGTTACAAGCGACTCCACAACAACTCCGGCATTTGCCTGTGATAAATAAAGGAATAGACCTGGTTGTCCTGATATTGACAACACTTTTTTCAAATCTGTTTTCATAAAATTTTTATTTGTCCAAATATTTATTGTTATGATTTTTTACCAAATCAGTTGAAGCCCCTCTCCTTCTTGATTGTCTCATAGGCAAGGGCCACAGCCTTGAACTTCTCCTCAGCAGCCTTCTTCACATCAGCACCAAGAGATTCAACTCTGTCGGGATGATGCTTGAGTGCCATCTTCTTATAAGCCTTCTTGATCTCCTCATCCGTTGCATCCGGGCTTACTTCCAAAACTTTGTATGCATCTTCAAGTTTGTTTCCAAACATAGCAAAGAGAGAATCACTCTCCTGCTGTGATATTCCCAAATATACTGCAATTCTCTTCAGCATATCAAGCTCCGCCGAACTTACATGGCTGTCGGCCTGAGCTATGCCAATCAGGTAATGGATAAGCTGAAGTCTCTGGGAAACACCCATATAGGTCTTTATCTGGGCACATACCTGAGGCAGGTCAATATCTTTTTTCAAAAGATCCTGAAGCACCTTCAGAGCCTGAGGAACCGCACCATCGCCAAAATTATTGCGGATAAAGCCCTTTACAAAATCAAGTTCGGAGCGCATTACCTTTCCATCGGCCTTCATTATGGCAGCAGAGAGGACAAGCAGTGAGACCATAAAACTGTTTCTCTGCTCATTATATCCATTGGATGCGAAACCGCCCTCCTGTTGTGAAGAGCCTTCAAACAGAGCCCCTAAAGAGTACCCTATCAAAGCACCGATCGGGCCTCCCAAAGCCCATCCTATTGCACCAGTTATCCACTTGCCTAATCCCATAATATCAATATTCCCTATATTCTACAAATTGCACATTGCATCGTAAACAGAGCGAATCTGCGGCAACAAGGCCCTTATGCCATCTGCAAAGATAATAAAATCAGCAATTGAAGCACGCTCCTGATCGCTCCATTGTGCCGACATTCTGCTGAGCACCTGCTCCCTTGTTGCATTATCCCTTGCCATAACCCTCTCTATCCTAAGTTCCAAAGGTGCCGATACAGTTACAGTTCTATCTGCACAAGCCTTTACAAGAGGCTTCTCCAACAAAATGGCCGACTCCATTATGACAAAAGGGGCATTGCAATAATCCCTGTCATACTTTAAAGCCTCCTTCCAGCTGCAAAAATCGCGCAAGACTGCAGGATGCACCAGTGCCTCAACCTTGGCCAGCAATTCTTTATCGTTGAATATCATTGAGGCAATGACTCCGCGTTGAATCACACCATCCTTTACAATAGAGTTTCCGAGCAGTCCAATCATCTCTTCACGCAACTGCAAATCCGAATCATACAGAAATTTTGCCCTATAATCAGAATCATAGAGCGGTATCCCCATCTTTCCAAAAATATTTGCAACATAGCTTTTGCCACTTCCTATTCCACCTGTACACCCCAAAACTCTCATAACAGACTCAATTTTCAAGAAACACAAGACTATAAAAAGCCATACCTGACCTCTAATTTACAAGACACTCTATAAAACGTGGTTCTGTACGCACATCAAAAACCCCGTCGGGATGCTGCAGCAACATAGGCCTCACTATATTTGACCTCCCTATTGAATCACAGTCAACTACAATTCTGAACTCAGAATCATTGATCTCCCTTTTTGAGGCAAACGGCATCCTGTAATATACGGTCAGTTCCTGCGGAATGAACAACACATTTGCTCCCGACGGGAAATTGAGACCCTCAACCTTTACCTTCAGAGAATTTTCAAAGTACCTGACAACCGGCATTGAATAATATACATCCTCATTTGAATAGCTGACCCCACGTATAGTCTGGAGAGCAACTATTCCTTGAAGAGATTCATCGACATTACTATGCTTAATGCTTTGTGTGACTATGGAGTCTACCTTTGAAATTATCTTTTCATCTCCATAGATTACCACCGAATCAGGCCTGAGTGTCATCCCTGATGGAGCAGCATATTGGGGGGCAAAGGTTATGTTATGGTTCACCTGAACCGGAACCTTTTTGTTTGCCTGTTTGGGAAAATTGAAAAAGAGAGTATCAGAGGTGACTCCGTCCAATTTGAAATCATTTCCAAGATACTCCTGAACAGGCTCCTCCACCTCTGTTGTCAAAAGATAATATATATCCTCATGGTCCTTATAGTGCTTCAATTTTTTTGAGTCTACAGAGAGCACAATGACATTCTTGCCGGCCGAGACTCCGGAACGCTGCTGAAAAATAAAGAATCCTGTAGATTGTCCCCTGATGATCAGCGAATTTTCAGACAATGCGGAGCGGGCATGACCTGCGATGTTGCTTTTTACCTCAACTTTATAATCAAGTACAGCGGAGTACCGCTTTGTCATACGGTACATACTCCACATAAAAAAAGCCAAAAGAAGGGAAAAGGCCAAAATAATAAGGTCTCCCCCTCTTTTAGAAAAAAAATTATTTACAGATTCAAACCGCATTATTTTGCAGGTACATCTGTAATGTCCTTCACGATTGCGCTTCTGTCAACTCTAAGTTTTACATTATTGTCAACCTCCACAATAATATATCTCTCCTTGACCTCAGCAACAACTCCGTAGATACCGCCAATGGTAACAATCTTGTCACCTTTCTGCAATGAGTTCCTGAACTGCTCCAACTCCTTCTGTTTTTTCTGCTGCGGTCTGATCATAAAGAACCACATAACTACAAAAATAAGGAGCATCATCACCAAAAAGCTCCAGTTACCGCCGGCTGCCGCCTGCTGTTGAAGAATTGTCATAATCATTTTACTTGTACTTTAATTTTTTAATATGTGACAAACTGCCGCCAATATGCCGGCAGCAATTGCAAATTTACACTATTCTGCCGAACCTACCAAACCTCTTCCGCTCTTGACTATTGTTCCCTCCTTGTACATTTTTTGGAGAACCCTGTCAAGAAGTCCATTGACAAAAATGCGGCTATTGGCTGTACTATAATACTTTGAAATATCCACGAACTCATTGATAGTTACCTTTAAAGGTATTGTCTCAAAGGTAACCGCCTCAGTTATGCCCATAACGATCAGTGCAAGATCTGTAGCAACAAGACGTTCCATATCCCAATTTGAGACAAAATCTGAAATGAGTTTTGTATACTCATCATATTTAACCAAAGACTGAGTCAAAAGTTTTTTGGCATATGCCTTATCATCTTCATTCTGGAAAACATCTGGAATTGCTACTGATTCTGACTTTACAATCTGGTTCATATTCTTGAGAATTGTACCCAACACATAACCCAAATCATCCATCCAGAAAAGACTCATCTCCTCAAGCATATCCTCTAAATAGGTATTGTCTTCAAGTTCAAGTTCAAATATCTTTCTGAAAAGATTACAATCCTCCTTCATGCTTCTGTCGGGATTTGACATATACTCCACGAAGTAGTCATTTGAGGAGATTGCCGCATACAACTTCTTGACAAATCCTTCATGATCTGCCCACAACAATCCGCGGCTTTCACAGAATTTTGTAAACTTGACATCATTTTCAAGTATCTCGACAAATTTGTTCTCCACAAATTTTCTGTTCGGATTGGCCTCTTCAGGTGTTGGCTTGAATTTTTTCAGACCCGTTTCTATCTTGGCTTCTGCGACCTTTTTCAAGGCCACAGGCAACTGCAACATGAAACAATATAGGTCCAAAGTCTTCTCGCAGGAAGCAATAAGTTCATTTTCAGCACCCACTAAAGAATCAGATCCTGCTACAATCCTACCAAAAAGAATCTTAAAAACTTTTACCCTGATTAATCTTCTGCTCAGCATATACAATAAATTTTAAAATATTTTGCAAATATAGATTTTTGCCACAAAAAAATTTTATCTTTGTGAAACTTTTAAATAAAAAACACAAAAATTATGTACTTCGAAGATTTTGATAATGCGGGAGCACAAGAGCGTAATGGTGAGGATGTATATTCCAAACCTGTTAGAGCTGGAAAAAGGACTTACTTTTTTGATGTAAAAGCCACAAAAAATAACGACTACTACCTAACCATAACAGAGAGCAAAAGAAGGGTTGACAAGGATGGCAGATTCATTTATGACAAACATAAAATTTTCCTTTACAAAGAGGATTTTGAAAAGTTCACAGAGAGTCTTCAAGAGGTGATAGATTTTATCAAAGAGAGATGTCCGGTTACAGAGAGAGTTGCCGAAGTTCCGCAAGAGGAGGAGAAGACAAACAACTTTACAGATGTTGACTTTGATCAGCTATAGGTTTGAATCTTACAAAACGTTCTGCACAAAATACAGAACATTACAAATAATAGAACATAAGGAGGGAGTTTGAAACTCCCTTTTTTTGGGTTTCACTTTATTTTTTTACTATGTCCCACAAAAATTATTTTTCAATCAAGAATTTCATTCTTTCAGCATTAATTGCAGCATCCTTTATCGGATGCAAATCATCATCAAGCACAACAATAGAAAACGGAGGCAACAATCAGGAAGTTACCTTTGAAGAGGAGCTGAATGGCATAATGCGTAATAACAGTGCCGTAGGTCTCGTTGTAGTCGCTGTCAAAGAGGGTAAAATCATCTACAACAAATCTTTGGGCTACAAAGATCTTGAGACAAAGAGTCCTATTGCCGACAATGACATTATACGTATAGCATCGATCTCCAAAACTTTTGTAGCAACTGCTATCCTGCAATTGGTAGAGAGCGGCAAACTGTCGCTTGACAGTGATGCTGCCGAGATTATGGGATTCAAAATCAGGAATCCAAAATACCCTGACACTCCAATTACAATCCGCATGCTGCTTTCTCACACATCAAGCATGAGCGATTCAAACGGATACTTTACCCTCGACAAATTGAATCCGTCTGCTTCCGCTACATGGAATAAAGCATGGAGTGATTATACACCGGGTTCAAAATACCAGTATTGCAATTTAGGCTACAATACTCTTGGAGCAATAATTGAAAAGGTAAGCGGTGAGAGATTTGACCAATACATAATGAACCACATACTTAAACCTCTCAATCTGTATGGCAGCCACAATGTGCATGAACTTGACCCTAACAGATTCATAAAATTGTACACATTCAACTCAAGCAACTACTCTCATGTAGAATCAAAATCAGCATACCAATCAATAGAGAGCGAACTTGAGAACTATACCATGGGTTACTCAACTCCACTATTTTCTCCAACAGGAGGCCTGAAGATCTCGCCTGTAGATCTTGCCAAAGCCATGATGATGCACATGAACTACGGATCTTTGGATGGTGTAAAGATTCTTGACAGCGCAACATGTTCAATAATGCAGTCTATGATTACCCCTACAAACTATACAAACGAATACTATGGTTTGGGAATGATCACAACTGACAATCTGTTGAAAGGACACACATTGATCGGACATGACGGTCTTGCACTTGGTGCATACACTGCTATGTACTGGAGTACCGACAGAAAATATGGCTTCGTAGTGGCTACAAACGGATGTAGCGGAAGAACCAACTACGACTTTGCAAATATATTGTGCGAATCAGTTGAGTGTCTCTACAAAAATCTGATTAAAGAATAATACGCACATCACCAGATAAAGCTACGATATAGAAATCCGTAACCATTTATTGGGAGGTTACGGATTTTTATTTGCAAAAATAAGGACCAAAACGGAAATAAATTTGGTAAAATAAGAAAAAAGGTATACATTTGCAGTCCAAACCACAAAACGGTACCATGGCCGAGTGGCTAGGCAGCGGTCTGCAAAACCGTGTACAGCAGTTCGACTCTGCTTGGTACCTCCCAAAAAAAACCTCTCACTTTTATGAGAGGTTTTTCTTTTTATGCAAATTTAACAATCCTTATCTGAACAGGAGTGATGTAATCATGGATGACAACTCTTCAAGATACTTTGCATCCACATCATCAAAGGTCGAAAGTTCTTTGCTGTCAATATCCAATACCGCAGCTACGCCATTTGCAGAACCATCAGATACCTCTGAGTTTTTTCCCTTAAAAACAGGCACAACTATCTCTGAACGTGACAATGAGCTACAGGCTATATGTCCTGGAAACTTATCAACATCAGGAACTACCAAGGTCCGAGCCTCTCTCCAGGCAGATCCGCAAACTCCCCTCCCATATTTGATACGAGTACATGCCAAAGGCCCTTGAAAAGGACCAAGTACAAGCTCCTCTTCAAACTCCTTTACAGATGCAGCAGCTGTACCATCACTCTTTCGAATAGATTTTACCAAATAAAAACCGACCCAGAAAAAATCAAAGGCCTCCTTGAGGATTGCTGCCACATTCGCAAGATTGGCAATCAGGTCCTCTTCCCCAGATATTATAGTCGCTATCTGAGGGATAATCTCTTTATATCGCTCCTCCTTGTCTGTTGATGTCAATACGAGCTGTTCCATAATAAGTATGAGTCAAGGCGTACCTGTAGGCATACCAAGTTTTCTTCTATTCCACGTAGAGGACCAGTCCCTTAAGGTACTCACCCTCCGGATGATATATATTGACAGGATGATCTGCAGGCTGAGTGAGCCTATGCAGAATACGGACTCTTCTGCCAGTTTGCGCCGCTGCAGAAAATATTGCCAGAGCAAAAGCATTCTTGTCAACCACCTGAGAGCAGCTGTAGGTGAAAATTATACCTCCGCTTCTAACCTTCTCAATAGCCATGGCGTTAAGCTTCTTATACGCCCTCAACGCATTGTCCAAGGCACCTCTGTGCTTTGCAAAAGCGGGTGGATCAACAATCATCAGATCATATTTTCCGGTCTCACATTTTCTCATGAACTCCAATGCATCCTCGCAATAGGATGTATGTCTCTCCACAAAATCATTTTTCTTCTCCTGAAGAGGATCTGCGTCTGAAGAACTGCAACCATTCAGGGCAACATTCTTGTCAACCAGATTCATGGCTCTCTGTGAACTGTCAACAGAATCTACAGACAAAGCCCCTCCTGACAGGGCGTATATTGAAAAACCGCCAGTGTAGCTGAAAAGGTTCAAGACCCTCTTGCCACGTGCATAAGTTCCAACCAGACTCCTGTTATCTCTCTGATCAAGGAAAAAACCTGTTTTTTGTCCCTCAACCCAATTGACTATAAATTTGTTTCCATTTTCATAAACTACATCTTCAGATGGAGCCTCTTTTCCCTCTGCAACCCAAATGAATCCATCCTTCAAATTAAGGCCAGCTTTAAATGGAGCTGTCCCTGAACTCTTGTCATAAATGGCAGTGAGAGACTCTCCATATACACTCCTGAGAGCCTCGGCAATAGCAGACAATGAAAGGAACATTCCTGCTGAATGGGCCTGTATTACAGCAACAGTGCCATAAATGTCGATTATAAGTCCGGGCAATGAATCTCCCTCTCCATGAACAAGTCTGTATGCATTGGTATAGCCTAGAAGATTATCCTTAAGATTATCAGAAGCCGCACTATCCTTCACAAGGCCCAATGATTTACGCTCATTATACGCCCTGCCAATAGCATCCGCCCAAAAGTTGTTGTCTATGGGAATATCCTCGAAGGATAGTATACGTACTGTTATTGAACCAATCTGAAAATGGCCCTTGCCCAAAAATTCTCTGTCATGTGAATAGACCTCAACGACATCACCTTCTGCAGGCTCCTCCTCCTTTCTGCCCAACTCTATCTTTTGCACTGCACCGGAAAAGACCCACGGATGGAACCTTTTCAAAGATTCACCCTTACCCTTTTTTAGAATAATTTTTGCCATATTGCCAATAGTGACGGCTATTCGCCCTTTTAATCAATATTAAACGACAAAGGTACCACCCATCAGGCAATACCTTTCAATCTTTTATACATTTCAAGACATACCCACGCATCAATCGCCGCATATTTCAACTGAGCTTCAGAAAGTTGAGCACTCTCCCAATTTGAAAGCTGCTGTGATTTGGAGACTCTCTTCTTCAAAATGATTGCAGCCATCTTTCTCACACTCTTCTCCTCTATTCCATAATCTCCCGCAAGCTTCTGCAGATCCACGAATCCGTCGGGAAGAAATTTGTTGTACTGGCAAAGGCCCTTGATATCATCATGGACCGCAGCTCCAATTTTGAGGATGTTTCCATTAGCAAGCAGATTGGCCAATTTTTCAGGCACTCCTACCTGCTGGAGCCTGAATATATATGCCCTCTCCGGTCCCGACAGCTGGAGTATTGCCATTCTATTGCGGGGCACCTTTGGCACAAAACACGGCTTTGTCTCAGTATCAAAGCCTATTGCCGGCTGTGACGACAAATATTCAATTGCAGCATCAAATTTCTCATCCTCCTTCTCTATCACCTCTATTACACCGGAGAACGTTGCAAACTCCAATCCTTCAAGCTCTTCCGATGTTATATGTTGTGCATAGGCCATATCTACTCCATTATTTTGTTTATTTCATTATACGAATATGGGACAAGAGCCTCAAGTCTGCTCAAATTCTCTTTGCTGACATATCTTCTTGAAATTGGAACAAACACGGTTGTCATATCCTCTGTACCATACTCCCTTCCATATTTGAAGTTATATGAGAGATTGCCATTCTCATCAAGACAATCAGGGGCCAGGCCATAGGCAGGTACGGAGATGTAGGCATCCACCTTTCCATCTGTCGTTCTTAGTGCGAGATTCTTGTCTTCTCTCAAAGCCTGGTAACACTCAATTGCTGTAAATACAGCGGGATCAATAAATGCCAAATCTTCGGCAAGAACCTCATTGTAGACTCTTTTGCCATTGACGCTATATGCACGCAACTCCTCCACAGCCTTTACCAATGTATCCAAAAGGAAAGGATAGTGGGTACAGCCAAGAATGATATTTTTCATTGGAGCCTTGTTTCCGCTGGCAATATGTTTTTCAAGAAGAGTAACCAGATGGAACCTGGCATAGTTGGCAGCAGAGTTAAGCTGGAACTCAGTAAACTTACCATTCTCCTTTTTGTACAGAATATCATTTTTACCATAGGTAAAATTGTATGCAGGAAGAAGTTCCTCCTTTATATCCTCAGACCCCAAACCCATCTTAGGGCCCCTATAGTCAGCTCTTGGAGCAGTAAGCGCCACATTCACAAAATCCTTTTCCATATCAACAGACTCAGCAAAACCGGCACAAGCGTGGTTAACCACATTTATCTCCCCGGCATAGCCCTTTTCCGGATACATTTCCCTGATAGTCCTTTCGTAAGCATTTGAAGAGATTGTACCCTTTGTCGCCAACACTCCAACAGTCGTAGGCAACTGCAATGAATCCTTTTTGATATTGTCATAAAGGGCATTCACACCAGCATTAATGACTCCGATGACTCTTACTCCGGTACCACTTCTGTCCAACATAACCTCTATATCATTCAATCCCCAGGCTGTTGCAGTATTGCAGGCAATCACCAGAATCTTTGACTTCTCCTTTACTCCGGCAGGAGTTTCATCCATAGGAGATTTATAGTATTTGTCCCCCAAAAGGAAAAGGGCATCTTTTACAACAAGTTCCTTAAAAAACTGTTCCTTCTTCTCTGCAGCATAGTTACCATAAGGCATGTTTGCCATATCTCCAAGGAACGAAAAATTTTCTCCTGCAAAATCCGGAATGCCATCTGATCCCATCTTGCCTGTGATGTTATCCATTTTGTCAATTGACAACATCACCTCAAGTACTGTCAATCCGCCGGTACCAGAATCAAACACTCCAATAGGAAGCATCTTCTTGTCTTGAGGGAACTCCTCAAAATTTGCATAAAACCGCGAAGTCTTCTCTTCCAGAGCCTTCTTCATTATTGGAGACAGTTCAACCTTCTCATCATTTTTTCCAGAAGCTCCGCATGATACCAATATTGCAGATACAATAAACAGCGCAGCAAATCTTTTCAGCATATCCAATTTCATATTAACTCTATTTGTTATAACGGAAAGTACCATGTTTGCTTGTAAGAAGGACCTCAGCCTTGCCTGTCTCTGAGACTTCTACCCTACCTATTACCTTTGCCTCAATGCCATACTTGCCTGAGATGGCAACTATATCGTCAGCAATTTCAGCCGGCACATAGAACTCCATTCTGTGTCCCATATTGAATACCTTGTACATCTCTTCCCACGATGTTCCCGACTCCTGCTGTATCACCTCAAATAGACGTGGAGTATCAAAAAGGTTGTCCTTTACGATCTTAAGATTATCTACAAAATGGAGAATCTTGGTCTGTGCTCCACCTGAACAGTGGATCATACCATCAATTCTGCTTCTGAATTTGTCAAGAATCTCCTTCACAACCGGAGCATAGGTTCTTGTCGGAGAAAGGACAAGTTTTCCAAATGTAAGTCCGGTAACCTCATCCACCTCATCAAGTCTCTTTGAACCGGAATATACAAGCTCTTGAGGAACTGAAGCGTCATAGCTCTCCGGATATTTCTCTGCCAAATATTTAGCAAACACATCATGACGTGCAGATGTCAGTCCATTACTTCCCATGCCTCCGTTATACTCACTCTCATATACAGCCTTGCCATAAGACTGTAGGGCAACTATCACATCACCCGCCTTGATATTGGCATTGTCAATAACTTCTGAACGCTTCATTCTGGCACATACTGTACTGTCTACGATGATTGTCCTTACAAGATCTCCTACATCAGCAGTCTCACCACCGGTAAGAATCATATTGACACCATGTTGTGCCATAGTCTCACAGAACTTCTGTGAAGCACCGATAAGGCGGCTTATTACAGAACCGGGTACAAGCTGCTTGTTTCTGCCTATTGTAGAAGACAACATAATATTGTCAGTTGCGCCCACACACAAAAGATCATCAGTATTCATCACAATTGCATCCTGAGCAATACCATCCCATACACTCATATCTCCTGTCTCTTTCCAGTACAGGTAGGCCAAGGATGATTTTGTGCCGGCACCATCCGCATGCATAACAAGGCAGTACTCCGGATCGCCGCTCAAATAATCAGGAACAATTTTACAGAATGCCTTTGGAAAAAGGCCTTTGTCAATATCTTTGATTGCAGCATGCACATCCTCCTTAGCCGAGGATACGCCGCGCAATGCATATCTGTTGTCTGTTGAATTTTGCATAGTCAATAGTTTTTTTTGCTTTAACCTACAAATTTAATTGATTTTTGGGAATCTACACCATTTATTATCTAAAGAAGAGCAATTCCCTATACTTAGGCAATGGCCACAACTCATCATCAACAACCATCTCCAATTTATCAGCGACAGTCCTTATGCTCTCTATATGAGGAAATACAGTCTCATAATATGATTTGGCCTTTTCTGCCACATCCTCTATTCTGTTTGCAACCCTGCGGGCCTCAACAATGTTATGCACATCATTGTGAAGATGATTCACGTAGCCCGAAATCTTCTTGATCAAGCGCAATTGTGTAGCACAAAGATCACTGAACTCATCAGGGAAAAGCTCTTTTATGCCCTGCACATTTTTGACAAGCGCATTCTGGAAAGTAATTGCTGTAGGAATCAGATGGTTGGTAGTAAGATCGCCCAAAACCCTCGCCTCAATCTGCAACTTCTTTACATATATCTCATTTAACACTTCAAATCTGGCCTCAGCCTCTCTCGCCGACAGAATTCCCTGACTTTCAAACATCTTGACTGCAGCATCAGAAATATACTCCTTGAATGCGTCCGGAGCATTCTTTATACCCCTCAATCCTCTCTTTTCCGCCTCAGCCTGCCACTCCGCACTATAGCCATTACCCTCGAAACGTATATCACGTGACTCCACAAGGAATTGACGGATAATCTTCATCATGGCCTTGTCCTGACTCAACCCGTTCCGCATTTCCCGATCGACCAGCTCCTTGAACCTTACCAGCTGCTCAGCCACAACACCATTAAGGATGAACATTGATGAAGCGACATTGCAAGAGGATCCCACAGCCCTGAACTCAAACCTATTGCCCGTAAATGCGAATGTAGACGTCCTGTTACGGTCTGTATTGTCAGGCAATATCTCTGGGATCTGGTTGACAATATGAAGTTTTGATCTCATCTTCACCTCTTTGTCAGAAATACTTGTGAGATTTTTTGATGTAAGTTTTTCTATTGACTCAACAAGTTTTGTAAGGGTCTCACCAATAAATATGCTCATAACTGCAGGAGGAGCCTCTCCACCGCCCAGACGATACATATTGCTTAATGAGGCCACACTGCTCATAAGAAGGCTGTGATGCTCATATACGCCACGTATCACAGCTGCAAAAAAACTGAGGAACTGAAGATTGGTCCTTGGCGTCTTGCCAGGAGAGAGCAGATTCACACCGGTATTGGTAACGAGACTCCAGTTACAGTGCTTGCCCGAACCGTTTACCCCCGCAAATGGCTTCTCATGGAAAAGAACCTTAAGCTTATGCTTTTTGGCTATCTTTTTCATTATTATCATCATCATCAGATTCTGGTCTACCGAGATATTTGCCTCTCCATAAATAGGGGCAAATTCAAACTGCCCGGGAGCGACCTCATTATGTCTCGTCTTTAAAAGAATACCCAGTTTGTATGCCTCGGTCTCAAAATCTTTCATAAAGGCCATGACCCTATTTGGTATAGCTCCAAAATAGTGATCTTCAAGCTGTTGATCCTTGGCTGCTGTATGACCTATAAGAGTTCTGTTGCATATCATCAGATCCGGACGTGCCCTATAGAAGGCCTCATCCACAATAAAGTACTCCTGCTCTATACCCAGCATGGTATTCACCTTGGATACATTGCTGTCAAACATTCTGCAAATGGCAACTGCCGCCTTGTCCACAGCCTGAATTGACTTCAACAGAGGAGTCTTCTGGTCAAGCGACTCACCCGTATATGCCACAAATACAGTTGGAATACACAAAGTCTGGTCTATGATAAATGCAGGAGATCCTGGATCCCATGCTGTATATCCCCTTGCCTCAAAAGTATTTCTTAAACCGCCGTTCGGAAAACTTGATGCATCAGGCTCCTGCTGGATCAGGGTACTCCCCTTAAAGTTCTCAAATACACCGCCCTTTTCCAATGGGTCAATAAAAGCCTCATGTTTCTCTGCAGTAGCATCTGTAAGAGGATGGAACCAGTGGGTGTAATGGGTTGCCCCCATCTTAACGGCCCAGGACTTCATGCCGGATGCTATCTGGTCAGCAAGATTTCTGTCAATCTTCTCACCCAGTTCAATCGCATCAACAACAGCCTTATATGCCTCAACCGATAGATAACGCTTCATCTTCTCCAGATCAAAGACATTTTCACCAAAAAACTCAGAAACAGGGCGCTCCTCTACATGAAACCTCTGCGGCTTGTGGGATGCAAATTCAACCAGTGCCCTTTTGCGGATATTTGTCATAACTGTAACAATTAAATAAGTGGAATCTGTCAATTAATGCACAAATATATATACTATAAGGCAAAACCTCGCCACAAAACATAATAAATTTTCAAAAAATATCATAAAAACCACATTTTTCCAATCCAACACGCTATATTTTTTAAAAAATACAGCAATTTTCGTCAAAAACACCAGCCAATCAATATATTTTTACAAAAACATACTAAAGCAACTCCAGACAACCTCAACACACGAGATTATTGTGGATAAGGCAAAAGATCAACTTTGGGCAGAATCTACACATTTTCCAAGCCATTCACAAAACCGGATTCTGGCGCACACATCATTGGGTTAGTGGATAGTAAAATATAGGATTCTTATTTCGCTTTTAAAATAAAATCTGTTAACTTTGTTGGATATTATAAACCCAGGTTTGGATTATCAGTAACAAACATTAATAAAATATATGAAGATGAAACAGATTTTGGTTACCATGCTTGTTGTTTTGGGTTTGACCACGACGGCTGCTGCCCAAGGCAAACAGTACAAGAATCCGCAGGATTTTATAAACAAGGAGATGAAGACTGACCCGATGTTCCAGAATGCCATCATTGGTATTCTTGCAGTTGATGACAACGGTAAGGTTATTGCGGAATGGAACTCAAATATGCCGATGCTTACTGCATCAACCATGAAGACTATTTCAACAGGAGTTGGACTTGCCTATTTGGGAAAAGATTTCAAATTTTCAACCAAGATTGCCTACACAGGAGAGATAAAGGAAAACACTCTTGAAGGAGACCTCCATATTATAGGAGGTGGTGACCCAACTCTTGGTTCAAAGGATACAGTTGCATTCGCAATTGACTCAATTTTTGGAGTGTGGACTGCTGCCATTAAGAATTTGGGCATCAATAAAATCAATGGAAACATAGTAGTTGATGACAGCTATCTTGTACGTGAGCAGATGCCTGACTCATGGTCTTGGGGCAATTTTGGAGCATCATACGGATCCACAGCAAGCGGATTGAGTTTCTACGAAAATGTTCAGGACTTCAAATTATATCCTGGCAAGAATGTAGGCGCACCTGCAACAATTGAGGTTGTTTATCCTCAAGTTCCAGGACTTGAAATTGTAAATGAGGTTACTACAGCTCCAGAAAAGACAAGGGACAGAAGCGGATACTATGTCCAGGACATCACATGCGCATCTTTGTATACAGGCACTATTCCAATTGACAGGAAGGAGATTACCTCAGACAACTCAAACCGTTTTCCACATTTGAGCTGTGGCTACCACTTCAGAGAGTATCTGCTTGCAAATGGCATTGAGAGCAATCCCGAAATCATTGACATCGAAGATTTGGAAATACCTGTAGATGAAGCCCGAATTCCTATTACCGAGACATTCTCCCCTGAGCTATGGAAGATTGTGAATGTAACAAACCGCATCAGCAACAATATGTACGCAGAGACTATCTTTAAAACCATCGGTAAAGTAAAGACCGGTGTGGGCAGCTACGATTCAGCACGCGTTGCATTGAAAGATATTCTTGTTGAGATGGGTGTGGACACTCATGGACTTACACAGGAGGATGGCAGCGGTCTGTCGCGCCAGAATTATGTTTCTCCAAAATTTTTCTGCAATTACTACACAATTATGCAGAAAAATGGTATCTTTGCTGAGTTCCTTAACAGTTTGCCAGTACCTGGAGGTCCCGGCACTTTGAAAAGTGTCCTAAAGAACGAGCCTAAGGAGATCAAGGAGAGGATTCACGCAAAAAGCGGTTCTCTTTCAAACGTCAGATGCTATGCAGGATATGTGGAGAGCGGAAAGAAACACGGCATGATCAAATTTGCAATTCTTACCAATAACTTTGCAGTTTCAACATCCAAGATGATGCCTAAGATTGAGGGATTCATGAAATCTTTGGCTGAAACCGCCAACAAGTAGTAAAGAGACTGGAAACATATATTTAGAAGAGGATTTAATAAACTTTTTAAACAGATTATATACTATGCTAACACTTTCACAAAAAGCTCAGGCTATGCCTGCTTCTCCAATCAGAAAATTGGTTCCTTTTGCAGACGCTGCTAAAAAAAGAGGCGTTAAAGTTTACCACCTCAACATTGGTCAGCCAGACATCGAGTCTTCTCCACAAGCTCTTGAGGCTGTAAAAAATGCTGATCTAAAAGTTATTGAGTATTCAAACTCTGCAGGTAACCTTTCATACAGAGAGGGTTTGGTAGAGTACTACAAAAGTGTAGGTATCAACATTGAGGTTGCTGACCTTATCGTTACTTCTTCAGGAACTGAGGCTGTTCAGTTTGCATTGGCTGTTACTTGTGACCCAGGTGACGAAGTTATTGTTATGGAGCCTTTCTACACCAACTACAATGCTTTTGCTGTTCAGAATGACGTTAAATTGGTTCCTATCTCATGTGAGATTAAAGAGGGTTTCAAACTTCCTGCAATTGAGGAGTTTGAGAAACATATCACTCCAAAGACAAAGGGTATCCTAATCTGCAACCCTGGTAATCCAACAGGTACTCTTTACACTAAAGAGGCCCTTATCCAACTTGGTGAGATTGCTAAAAAACATGGCTTGTACATCTACTCAGATGAGGTTTACAGAGAGTTCTGCTACACAGAGGAGCCTCACTACTCTTGCATGCACATTCCTGGCCTTGAGGAAAATGTTATTCTTTTGGATTCAGTATCAAAAAGATATAGCCTTTGCGGTGTAAGAATCGGTGCTATCGTTTCAAAGAATAAAGAGGTAATGAAGGGTGTTCTTAAATATGCTCAGGCTCGTTTGTGTTCTCCTTCATACGGTCAGATTGCAGCTGAGGGTGCACTTAAGACTCCTAAATCATACTTTGACGCTGTTAAAGCTGAGTATATTGAGAGAAGAAACACTTTGGTAAACGGTCTTAACCAAATTCCTGGAGTATTCTCACCAATGCCAATGGGTGCTTTCTACACCATCGCTGAGCTTCCAGTTGATGATGCTGACAAATTCTCACACTGGTTGCTTGAGGAGTTCTCTTATGAGAATCAGACTGTAATGGTTGCTCCTGCAGCAGGTTTCTACGGAACAAAAGGCAAAGGTACAAATCAGGTACGTATGGCTTACGTTCTTAAAGTAGAGGATCTTAAGAATGCTCTTAAGTGTCTTGAGGAGGCTCTTAAGGTTTATCCTGGCAGAACCAACAAATAGTATCAGACTGAATACAAAAACTCTATAATAGAACGGGAGTGGCCAATGGTCACTCCCGTTTTTATTGCAAGGATATACCTTCTCACCCTGCTCAACAGGCAACTATTTGGCACCCTCCTTCATAAAGAGTTCTTCTTTTACATATTCAATTTCATTCAATACGAATTTTCTTGTAGAATTATCCTCCTCACCCCAATGCTTCATATATTTTTCATAAGCCTGAAGTGACTTTTCAAACATTCCGGCAAGTCTGTAACAATAACCGAGTCTACAGTAGATTATTCCGGAAATATCCTTTGCGCCATATCGGATAGCTTTAAGATAGCATGCTTCCGCATCTTTATGACGTCCGCTCTTTAAATACGCCTCAGCCTTGCCATAACTGATCTTGTATACCAGAAGCGAGTCAGGCTGCAAAAGTTGTTCGGCTTTGGCATACAGATCAATAGCCTCATCTCTGCGCCATGTCTCTGCAGTGGAATATGCTGTATAATAGATCAGGTCAACATCAGTGGAGTCCAGTTTCATTGCTTTATTGAAGGTGGTGGCAGCAACATAATAATTCTTCTCCTTGAGATAATTCATTCCCAAGTAGTAAAATGCAGTAAGGCTGTCGCCTCCGGCATCGAGATATGTTTCAAAAATCTCTCTGGAGCGCTTGTAATCGCCATTATAATAGAGAGCTAAACCATAGACTCCATTTATCGGTATATTCAATGAATCCATTTGAAGGAAGTTTGAGCACAATACAGAGACCGAGTCATACATCTCCTTATCAAGTAGAATTGCAGATATTTTTTCAAGTGTCTTATAATCATACGGCATTATCTCATATAACTTGCCATAATAGAGCAATGCCGAGTCTGCCTGTTTCAACTTATTGAAGCTATTGCCTACAAAGTTCAATACCACCGGCAATGTATCGGACTGCAACAACCTTTTTCCGCTGTTGAGACTCTCCTTATATAGGCCTGTGGCATACTGCAAAGACATGTACTGCAAACTGAAATAGAGGTTATTAGGGAACGTCTTATGAAGCAGCCCGTATAATGTAAGTGCCTCTGCTGTGTTTCCCATAAGTCTTACACATTCTGCCATCTCACCCAATACAACAATATCCGGCTCCTGCCATCCGTACACCATTGCAAGGGACTCATATGCGCCGTCAAAATCCATTATCTGCTTCTGGCTTTTTGCCTTCTGGATAGCTAAATGCCTCACATAGGCTGAATCGACAGGTGTTTGCCTCATTTTTGCAGCAATCTCATAATCAAGTGATTTTATTGCACCTCTATAGTCAAAGTTTTCGAGCGCACTACGCCAATCCTGGGCATACAAAAGGTTGGCAAAAAGAACAAATAGTAAAATGAAACTTTTTTTCATATCAAATTTTTAAATATAATGGGAGACACAATTAATAATAATGGCCAAGAGCAGAAGTACCAACTCTGCTTCGCTTCTTTTTGTATTGCTGAAATAAAAAGCTATCAATACGGCTGAAGGATATGCAATGATGGGCAAAAGAGGCGAAGCCGCACTGTCAAAACAGAGATACAGCGGCAACAATGTCACCAATGACAAAATTTGCATCTTCAGGACTCCCTGAACGAGTTTGCTTGCTGAACTTCTCATAACAAACATTGCAGATCTGCTTACAAGATATATGAGGTAGACGGCCATAAACAGAGCCGGCAAGACAAGCTGTCTCTCCATAAAGTGGACATCAATAATGCTCTCATAGAATTTCAGCAGATATATTCCGGCATCATCAAACTTCATCCAACGGAATACCAGCATATAAATATGAGGAAGTAAAAATCCTGCAATTGCCTTGACAAAAGATTTCAGACTGTCGGGAGCACCACTGAAAGGGATGAATACCAATGAAAATGGAACAAGCCATATTGAAGGGGCATAGAAGAGTGATGCCACAGACAAGAGCATAAATGCAGTGAATATCTGTTTTTCCGTCAAACAAAAGTGGGTCCAGATCAGTAACAGCAGTAAAATATAGACAGTTTTGAAGTGTACAAATGATGGAATTGATGAGACAATCAGCAGGAAAATAACCGATACAACCGGAAATTTCAGTGCAGAACTCCTTCGGAGCAGAAAATAGAGAGAAAAAAGAACTGCGCCAATAATGCCTGTTCCAAGCAAAATTGACACAGCCCTATTATCCGACAAAAAACCGGTATCCATACCGCTCATCAGAGGAATCCACTCCTGCGTCACACCCTTTACCGGAGCCATAACAGCCACCAGCGTAAGTAGTGCCAGCACTACAATTGGAAGAACTCTATAAATGGGCGGTATCCTCATCGGCACTATTCGTATTTCAAAAGATCCATTCCTATATCTGACCTGTAATATTTGTTGGTATATAAAATTTTGTCAATTTCAGGATATACCTCATCCCTACTCTTTTCAATACCATTTTCGTTTACAGTTACCGCCAATACCCTACCGCCGGATGTTACCAGTTTACCATCTTTCATTGCAGTTCCCGCATGGAAAACCTTAATCTTGTCCGAAGGATTTGACGAGAAGAGATACTCTGATCCAAAGATCTCATATCCTTTGCCATAAGACTCCGGATAGCCACCTGATACACAAACAACAGTAAGTGCCCCATTTTCAGAGATCACAATCTTCTCTTCTGCCAATCTGCCTTTTGCGGCTGCAACAAGGTGAGACAACAGGTCAGAATCTATACGTGTCATAACAGCCTCGGTCTCAGGGTCTCCCATACGTACATTATATTCAATTACATAAGGGTCGCCTGCACAATTCATAAGGCCGATGAATATAAAGCCTTTGTAATCTATTCCATCCGCAGCAAGACCATCTACAGTAGGTTTGATGATTCTCTCTTCAACCTTTTTCATAAACTCAGCATCAGCAAATCCAACCGGAGAAACAGCACCCATACCGCCTGTATTCAAGCCCTTATCCCCTACACCTATACGTTTGTAATCCTTAGCCTCAGGCAAAATCAGATAATCCTTACCATCTGTAAGGACAAAGACTGACACCTCAATACCCTTGAGGAACTGCTCTATCACAACAGTATTTCCTGCCTTGCCGAATTTTCCGCCCAACATCTCACGCAAAGAGCTTTTTGCCTCCTCCAATGTCTCAGGAATAAGCACACCTTTACCGGCTGCAAGACCATCTGCTTTAAGTACATAAGGGGCCTCCAATGATTCAAGGAATTTGTCGGCTTCATCAATTGTTTGTGAAGTGAAGCTTCTGTATGCTGCGGTAGGCACATTATGACGGGTCATAAACGCCTTAGCAAAATCCTTGCTGCCTTCAAGCATAGCACCCTCTTTTCCAGGACCTACCATCAGAACATCCTTCAACTTGTCATCGACCGCAAAGAAGTTGCGTATACCATTTACAAGCGGATCCTCAGGTCCTACAACTACCAGTTCAATTCCATTTTCAAGGACTGCAGATTTGATTCCCTCAAAATCTGAAACGCTTCCCGACAGATTGGTTGCAATCTGCGCTGTTCCAGGATTACCAGGCAAACAAAACAATTCACTGCAATTACTGCTCTGCTTTACTCTCCAAGCAATAGCATGCTCCCTTCCTCCGGAGCCCAATACCAATACTTTCATATCTTAAAGTTCTATTTTTTTACATACCAGGCCCTTTTTCTTTATAGCCTCAAGCACCATTGGAAGAGCTACAAAAAGATTGGGGGCACATTTGATTGAATCGTGGAAAACTATTATATCACCGGCATCAATATGCGGAATGACATTATTGGCACAGGCCTCACCGGAGAGTGATCTGTTATAATCCCTACTGAGGATATTCCACATTATGGCATTATACCTCTCATTGAGTACCTTCGCCTGATTCGGACCTATACGTGCATAAGGTGGCCTGAAAAGGTTTGACTTTATCATATCACCGGCAATATCTATATCACGCACATAATCACCGGTCTTCATTCCCCACCCCTTGACATGGCTGTATGAATGGTTGCCAACAGCATGCCCTCTCCTCTTAACCTCCTCAAACAATTCGGGGAACAATTCCACATTTTTACCAATGCAGAAAAAGGTTGCCTTGGCATCGTATTTGTCAAGAAGATCGAGTACCCACGGGGTCACTTCAGGTCTTGGGCCATCATCAAAAGTCAAAAAAATACCCTCCTTTTCATCAGGAAAATTCCAGATGAATGTCGGGAAGAGTTTTTTAATGATTTTAGGCGGTCTGATCTTCATTTTGTAACGTTTGGATTGGCAAAAATAATAATAAAAATTAACTTTGCGGTTTATTGGATAAGGTTATATGCAACACTTTGTGAATATTTTTAAAATTCCTGCAGTCATACTCATGACAACCCTTTTAATCTGCTGTCAGAAGGAGGGCGACATCATTCCCAAAAAGGAGTTTTCCGTTATTCTCAGCAAGATGTATCTGGCTGACCAGTATCTCGAATCAAAAGAGCGTTTAAGGGCCAAGACCGATACCCTTATCCTTTATGAGGGAATATTCAAAGCCCATGGCTATACCTTTGAGGATTACAGGAACTCCTTGAAAGCGTATCTTCAGGATGGGGATGCAATGTACAAGATACATATGGAGGCAAAGGAGCTGCTTGCAGACGAAAGAGCCCGCATTCAGAAACAGATTGCCCTGACAACCGGACTGGGTATTGACTGGTGGGCACTTGACACTATCAGAAACCGCCAAATGAACGATCTCTGGAAAGAGCCTTTCATCAGAAGTGTCAAATGGATAAGCATGCCCGACAAAATGGAGAGTTGGTCCTTTACAGATACAACACTATATGATTCACCACACAATTCGATCTGGTGGGAGAACAATGTCAAGCTGAACATCACAGGTAACAATGACACCCTCTATCCTATACTCACAAAAGATTATCTGATTGCACTTGAAAACAACAAGGTCAAGAGTGAGAAGAGAGAGAGAAGGGAAGCAGCAATGGAGCGTAGAGCCAAAGAGAAGAGTTCAAATGCTGCCAAAAGGCAAAAAGCAACTGAAAGCCACCTTAAAAACATCTCAAAAAAAGAGAAAAGATAATAGGGTTCATTCAGAATATTGAAAAACTATAGACCAATAAAGAGATAATATGAGAAAAATTGCAGCCAACTATATATTCCCTATCAACTCTGCCCCTATAAAGAACGGCTATGTAAAAGTTGATGACAACGGCACTGTAGTTGAAATTGGCCAACTTGACGGAGAGTGTGCAGATACAGAATTCTATAACGGCATCCTATGCCCAGGTTTCACCAATGCCCATTGCCATATAGAATTGTCGCACCTTAAAGGGCTCTTTAAGGAGGCTACCGGAATGAGCGGTTTCATTAACCAGATAAACGAACTACGGTCCTCTGCAGATGAGCCTGAGCGCAGGCGTGCCCTTGAAGAGCAGTTTGAGATCCTTTACAATGAGGGCACAAGCGCAATGGGTGATATAAGCAACTGCAGTGAGAGCTTTGATACAAAAGCCAAATCGCCGCTTATGACAAGGACATTTCTTGAGCTATTCGGCACATTACCCGAGGAGGCAGAAGAGGTAATTGCAAGCGGAAAGGCTCTTGAGGCGAAGGCCAATGAGTTTGGAATAAAAGCAGCCATTACCCCACACTCCTGCTATACAATGAGTCCGTTGCTCCTTGCCAGAGCTGCTCAGGAGGGATTAAAGAGCGGTTTTCTCTCTTATCACAGTCAGGAGAGTCAGGAAGAGGAAGATCTGATCATTTCGGGTACAGGTGCCTTGGCTGAGAATTACAAAGGCCGCAATCTGCCAACTCCCCCTGTAACAGGCAAACCGGCCCTTCTCTATTTTATTGAGAGGTTGAAAAGTTTTTCTCAAATACCTGTAAAGGGAAAAATTATGCTTGTACACAACGTTGCTACAAACCAGGAGAGTATTGATGCAGCATTGGAGGCATTGGAAGAGTCGTTCTGGACTATCTGTCCTCTATCTAATATTTTCATTCACAGACAACTGCCACCACTTGACCTTATGCGCAAGAATAATCTTGCAATCTGTATTGGAACCGACAGTCTGTCAAGCAACAAGATTCTTTCAATGGTAGAGGAGATCAAGTGCCTGCACGCCAACTTCCCTCATATTGAGCTGAATGAGATTCTTACATGGGCTTGTTACAATGGTGCGAAGGCTATTGGTTTTGAATCTGTTTTAGGAAGTTTTGAACCAGGCAAGCGTCCAGGTGTTGTACTTGTTGACAACATTGATTGGGAGAACTTCAAACTTACAGAAAAGAGCAGATCAAGAAGACTTGTATAATCAGGCAGGAGACTGTCAGGAAAAAGAAGAGATATGTCCACTATTTTGTTTAACCATATAGTTTTTGGCCCTATAAAAAGCAGAAGACTGGGAAACTCCTTGGGAATGAACCTGCTTCCACGTTTTGGGAAATGGTGCAGCTTTGACTGTATATATTGCGAATGTGGCTGGAACAAGGATGGTAAAGAAGATACCCGACTGCCATCCAAAGAGGAGGTTTTTGAGGCACTTGAGACCAAATTGAAGGGGTTTGTATCTGAAGGCACACCTATTGACACAATTACATTCTCCGGCAATGGAGAGCCCACTTTACATCCTGATTTTGCAGAGATAATTGATTTCACACTGGCAATGAGGGAGAAGTATTACCCGCAGGCAAAGGTCTCCGTACTTACCAATGCGAGTCAGCTTGGCAAGGAGAGCGTACGCAAGGCTCTTATGAAGGTAAACAACCCCATACTCAAGATAGACTCACCCATTGCGGAAATGGTTGAACTTATTGACAGGCCGAATGCTGCTTACTCTCTTGAAGAGACCATTTCCAATATAAAGCTGTTTGGTAATGATTTCATTCTGCAGACAATGTTTCTAAAGGGTGAGGTTGACGGAAAGGTCATTGACTGTACCAATCCTGAACACTGCAAGGCCTGGAGAGATCTTGTAAGGGAGCTCAAGCCACGTGAAATAATGATGTATACAATTGACCGTGAAACTCCTGCCCAAAATTTGCAGAAGGTTACAGTCGGCCAGATGACCGAAATTGCACAGCCACTCCTTGATGAGGGCTACAATATACAAATAAAAGGATAATATAATGAGGATAGTTATACAGCGCGTAACAGAGGCTAATGTTGTCATTGAAGGTAAGATCAATGGAGAGATAGGCAACGGAATGATGATACTTGTAGGCATTGAAGAGAGCGATTCCGATGATGATATAGCCTGGCTTACAAAAAAGGTTGTCAATCTGAGAATTTTTGACGATGAGAATGGGGTGATGAACCTCTCCATACTTGACAAAGGTGGAGATATACTGCTGATCAGCCAATTTACACTCCACGCATCAACTGCAAAAGGCAACAGGCCATCCTACATTAAAGCTGCCAAGCCTGACATCTCAATTCCAATATATGAAAAGTTCATTAAGAGCCTGGAGAGCGCTTTGGGCAAAAAGATTGCAACAGGAGTATTCGGAGCTGATATGAAGGTGTCACTTACCAATGATGGTCCCGTTACCATAATCATTGATTCAAAGCGCAAGGAGTAGCAGGCTTTCAACAGACTACACACTCTATTTACAAAACAGAAGAGAGAAGATATTATTAAAATATGAAAGAGTTACTGGACAAATACGGCTACACTCCCCAAATGGAGCAACTTGACAAACAACTGTCGGCAATACAGGCAAACCTTGACAACTGGGTTACTCCTGAAAATCTTGCGGCCTGTCTTGGATTTATGGATCTGACAACCCTAAACAGTTCCGATACAGAGGAGCGGGTTGCCTCATTTGCCAATAAGGTAAACAATTTCAAGAACCATTTTCCAGATTACCCTACACCCGCAGCTATCTGCGTCTATCCGAACCTTGGAGGTGTTGTCAGGAAAAATCTTACTGCTCCTGATGTGAATGTTGCTGTGGTAGCGGCAGTATTCCCCAATGCACAGAGTTTTCTTGAAGTAAAGGCCCTTGAATGTAAAATGGCAGTTGAAAATGGCGCAGATGAAGTTGATATTGTTCTTGCACTCAACTCATTCCTTGCCGGCAACCTTGAAAAGGCTGCCGATGAGATAAGGACAATCAAGGGAATTATAGGTAAAAAACATTTGAAAGTAATTCTTGAGACAGGAGCATTGGCCACTCCTGAAAAGATAGCTGCAGCATCTTTCCTTGCAATGGAAGCCGGCGCTGACTTCATAAAGACATCCACCGGAAAACAGGAGCCGGCCGCTACACCGATGGCAGCGATTGTCATGTGTGAGTGCATAAAGGCATACCACGAAAAAACCGGCAAGATGATAGGATTCAAGCCTGCCGGAGGTATGGTTGCTGCAAAAGATGCCATCTGCTACTATGCCATAGTTGATACCATTCTTGGCAAAGATTGGCTTAATAAGGAGTATCTCCGATTGGGAGCCAGCCGTTTGGCCAACAATCTGCTTGGCGAACTTGAGCAGAAGACAGTAAGTTACTATTAGGAAATTGCTTGGCTATAGGGGCCACTATTGTTCCAAGGCCTTTTCTATAAGTTCCAGAAGAGCGTTCACATCACCTGATTTATAGCCTACAGATGAGTGGATAAGTTTACCGTCTTTTCCAAAAAGATAGGCGCGCGGAATACTCTGCTGCGCGAATTGGGAATAGGCTTTGCGTTCCGGATCCGGATATAGTGGGAACGTGAAGCCCTTTTTTTCGTTGTATTTTGCAAGTTGTTCATCTGTATGCTCCCTGCCAATAACAATGAACACAAACTCCTTATTGTCCTTATATTTTGGCCACATGAACTTTTGCATATCCGCCAGTTCAACCTGACAAGGGCCACACCATGTTGCGAAGAGTGAGACAAGCACCACCTTCCCCTTCAATTCAGATGAATTTACTTTTCCATATACAGAAGATTCCAAAACAAACTCCGGCATAGGATCACCCTCCTTCAGTTCTTTGGCCTGTTCTCCATCATTTTGTTGCCCATAGAGATTTCCTGCAAACAAAAATGCAAACAGGGCACATAAAACAAAAACGCTTTTTTTCATTCTTTTGATTGTTTGATTAATGACTGATTCAGGTCACTAATTTAGCGATTTTTATCCAATATACCCTTTTCTGCAAAACTATTTTACCTGAACCTGTTCAACAGGCTCTTCAAGTACCGCATCCAGAGGAGTGAATTTATACTCTACAGAATCAAAATCAATTGATCTCAAATCAATGCATCTTATGGTACTGTTATATGTTGTCCTGTAATAGAGCTTCAACTCCTTGAGATCAGAAACCGCTGTACAAGGGGTAGCGCTCGGCACATCAGGTGCCTCTCCCAACGGATGCTCCACTCCTATCGGTATATCAAAATTATTCAGAATATGGAAAGCCTGCAACACAGTGAGGTAGGAGCTCTTCAGTTGCGGGGCTGTTGCCTTGAAATAGGCAATCCTCACAAATCGGGAAGGTGAGGTCATATCACCAGGCAATCCCAAAGCCGCAGATCCGCCACTTATTGGTGAGATTTCAAAATCACCCCATTTCTGATTCTTGGCTGCACCAGGGTAGAGATTTATATAATTGCTCAAATTCGACAAATGCCAGCTGAATTCAGGGCTATTGGTTAATACTCCCACAGGATTCTCATAAAAACGGGCCTCACCTCCTATAAATTCAAGAACGACCTGACGGCCACAAGGTTCACCTATTCTCCAATGAACCGTTGAAGAGTCTCCACCAACATCTATTGAAACTACTATAACATCTTTCAAAGCCTCCTTGACCTCATCAATTGTTGCAAAGGAAGCCAATACCCAACTCACAAACTGCATATCTGCCAGCGTACTTTTGCTATTGCGCTGATCATACGCGGCATACTTGCCAAAATTTGGAAAGTAAAAGAGTCCGGCTTGGAGCCCCTTTTCATTTATCCCCTCAATAATGAACTCCTTTTGCTGCGGAGCAATTCCCACAACGCCATATTTTGCACTGAATTCAAGACCATTCCTGCCTTGTGGAGTGTAAGAGACAATTCTCTTCCCTCTTGGTATTGCAACATAACCATACGGGACATAAGGTCCGGCCCACTCCATTGTCCTTGCCATAACATAGCCGCCATCCTTTGCCTTCAGGCCTATACCGGTACATGCAACCCCACTGAATACTGCCTCACTGCCACCTTGTACCGCTTGTGCATTCGCTTCGGCAGTAACTGTCATTCCAGCTGCCAGAACTGCTCCAAACAATATTTTTTTTGTTTTCATCCCTTTATCAATAAAATATTTATCCCGACAGATGGAATTCAAGTCCAACTGTCAGGATAAAAACATTTATTGTAAAGAATTGTTCAGATACAAAAGATGTACTACCTCAATGTAGCTCCGAACTTATCTTGGAAACTCTTTAGAAGTTTTGCCATAATTGCCTCTACAGCCTTATCTGTAAGGGTCTTCTCAAGATCCTGCAGTACAAAGTTGATTGCATACTGCTTCTTTCCTTCTGGAATTTTATCTCCGGTATATACATCAAACAGATTCACTGCCTTAAGGAGCTTTTTCTCTGCTGCAAATGCCGCTTTCCTCAAATCAGCAAATGATACCTCCTTGTCAAGCAGAAGTGCCAAATCTCTCTTAACCTCCGGATACTTAGGCAGCTCTTTATACTGTACTTTATTCTTTTTGATAAGTTTCAACAACACATTCCAGCTTATCTCCGCAGCATATACCTGTTGCTTTATTCCAAACTGTTTCAAACGTGCTGGAGCTATTGTACCCAATACTGCAAGCTGCTTGCCATTTACACTATAAGAAAGACCCTCAGAGAAGAGGTCTGCAGGGGCAAGAGTATACTCAAGATTTGCAATATCAACTCCAAACTTCCTTAGAAGAAGCTCAACATAACCCTTTATTGCAAAATAGTTTCCAGCAACCGTTCTGTTTCTCCATGATTGCACACCGTTTCCGGTTATAAAAATTGAAAATCTTGGCTCCTCCGAGTACTTTTTCAATTCAAAGTTTTTACGTAGCGGAGCACCATGCACATTAAATTCAGGCTCCTTGTAGTTTTCAGGCTGGGTATAATCTGCATTATACGAATAGACATTACCATACTCAAACAATTTGAGATCAGGCATCTGTCTGTTAACATTATAGGCAATAACCTCAAGTCCATTCAAAAGAAGAGTCTGGCGCATACAGTTCAAATCAGAACTTAGAGGATTCATTACCATAGCGCAATTTGACTGCGGATAGGTTTTAAGTTGTGCATAATAGTCACTCTTTGTAAGAGAGTTGTTCATCATCTCCATAAATCCGTTTGAGGCCATGAACTCAGATGCAAGCACCTTGACCCTCTCTGGATCGGGTTTTGGAGTTGCATTGATTGAAGCCTTGACATTTGAAGGCAACTCAATATTGTTGTATCCGTAAATTCTCAATACATCCTCAACAATATCACACTCCCTGTAAACATCAACTCTGTATGTAGGCACCTTGACTACAGCTCCATCTGCATTCTCAGAAACGAACTCCATATCAAGATACTCAAGTATCCTGCGGATGGTCTCAGCTCCTATCTCTTTACCGATCAAGCGCTCCATACGTTTATAATCAAGCTCCACCATCTTCTTCTCAACCGGCTGCGATACAACGTCAATTATATCTCCTGTTATTTCTCCACCTGCAATCTCTTTGATAAGCATGGCAGCTCTCTTTATTGCATACTCAGTAACCATAGGATCGCAACCGCGCTCGTAACGGAACGATGCATCTGTCTTCAAGGTATGTCGTTTAGAGGTTTTTCTTACGTATACCGGATTGAAATATGCGCTCTCAAGGAAGACATTTACGGTATCCATTGTTACACCGCTCTTCTCTCCACCAAATACTCCTGCAATACACATTGGCTCCTCTGTATTGCAAATCATAAGATCTTTGTCGTCAAGTTCCCTCTCAACGCCATCCAATGTTATGAACTTGGTGCCCTTTGGACAAAAATCAACAATAACCTTGTTGCCGGTTATCATATCAGCATCAAATGCATGCATAGGCTGGCCCATCTCCTGCATAATGAAGTTTGTGATATCAACCACAGAGTTGATAGGTCTCTGTCCTACAGCAACAAGTTTGGCTTTCAACCAGTCAGGAGACTCTGTAACCTTTACACCTCTGATTGTAAGACCTGTATATCTTGGTGCAGCCTCTTTTGCCCTAACCTCAATATCAATGGCATTTCCGTCAGGATTATCAGATTTGAAATCTGCTACCGAAGGAAAAGTCATTTGACCGCCCATGTTGTTCAACTTCAAATAGGCACTCAAATCCCTTGCAACTCCAATGTGTGATGCAGCATCAACCCTATTTGGAGTCAAACCTATTGTGAATACAATATCAGTCTTAAGGTTAAGATAATCCTTTGCAGGAGTTCCAGGCACCGCTGCAGGATCAAGAACCATAATTCCCTCATGGTTATGGCCTATACCCAATTCATCTTCAGCACACAACATTCCAAAGCTTTCAACGCCACGTATCTTTGATTTCTTTATTTTAATCTCTTCGCCATTGCTGAAGGTAAGCTTTGTATTCAAGGTTGCCAACATCACTTTTTGACCGGCAGCCACATTAGGAGCACCACATACAATTTGTATAGGGTCACCCTCTCCAGTATTCACTTTTGTAACATGGAGATGGTCTGAATCGGGATGTTCATTACACTCGAGAACTTCAGCCACAATAACACCTGCCAATCCACCGGGAACCTCCTCCCTCACTTCACAACCCTCAACCTCCAAACCAATGGAATTGAGTATTGTCTCAACTTCAGCCGGAGCAAGGTCAAAACCAACATACTCCTTAAGCCAATTGTACGAAATATCCATATCTGTAAATAATTATTTGATTATCAATTATTGAAGAGCGAAGCTACAAACTCCTTCTTGTCAAAAACCTGCAAATCCTCAATCTTCTCTCCAACTCCTATGAACTTGACAGGAATCTGGAACTGGTCAGCAATACCTATCACAACACCACCTTTAGCTGTACCATCGAGTTTCGTAACAGCCAAAGCCGTAACATCAGTGGCCTTTGTAAACTCCTTTGCCTGCTGGTATGCATTCTGACCGGTAGAGCCATCAAGAACCAACAATACTTCATGAGGAGCATCCGGAACAACCTTACGCATAACGTTTCTAATTTTAGTAAGCTCGTTCATCAGATTTATCTTATTGTGCAACCTACCGGCAGTATCTATCAGTACAACATCTGCATCCTGCGCAACAGCAGATTTGAGTGTATCATAAGCAACTGAAGCCGGATCAGAACCCATACCTTGTTTTACGATCGGAACACCAGCCCTCTCGCTCCATATTACCAACTGCTCTACAGCTGCTGCCCTAAATGTGTCAGCTGCACCCAAAACCACCTTCTTGCCTGAGTTCTTTAGCCTCAAAGCCAATTTTCCAATTGTTGTAGTTTTGCCTACGCCATTCACACCCACTACCATTATGACATAAGGCTTTTTTGAAAAGTCAAAGACAGGCTTCTCCTGATCTGTATCCTCATCCTTGATGTCCAAAAGTTTCTCTATCTCTTCCCTCAGAATCGAATAGAGCTCCTGCGTATTCATGAACTTGTCCCTTGCCACACGTTCTTCAAGGCTCTCAATTATTTTAAGTGTGGTTTCAACACCTATATCGGACGCTATAAGAGCCTCCTCGATACCATCGAGGACATCATCATCTACCTTTGATTTTCCGACGATAGCACGCGATATTTTCTCAAAAATACCAGTTTTAGTCTTCTGAAGACCCTGATCCAAAGATGCTTTTTCCTCTTTGCTCTTTTTACCGAACAGTCCAAAAAATGCCATAATGAGTAAGTTTGTTTAGTAACTTGCAAATATAGGAAATTTCCGCAAAGAAGAGAAATAGCAGCAAGCGATATGAAAGAAAAAGATTGGTTTAGGGAGAAATGAAAAATAGGGTAACCCAAATTATGGATTACCCTATTCATCTATCATCAAACGCAAATTATTTCTTTGCGAAAAAGTCTTTTACAAGAGCTGTTGGAACCATCTCTTCATTAAATACATACGCACCGGTCTTATCAGATTTAACCATGCGGATACATTTTACAAAATTTCTCAACTGTGATTTATCACCACTAAAGGTAGCTACCGCTTTCTTTGCCATTTCTGAAAATTTTTAATTGTTATTTAATCTCGCGGTGCAAAGTAACCTTCTTCAAATAAGGGTTATACTTTTTACGCTCTAATCTTTGTGTTGTATTCTTTTTGTTTTTGGTGGTAATATACCTTGACATGCCTGGTACACCACTTTCTCTTTGTTCTGTACACTCAAGAATTACTTGAACTCTATTACCTTTCTTTGCCATATCCTAATATATTACACTAAATTGATTAAACCTTTCTCAGAAGCAGACTTCAATGAAGCAGCCAAACCATTCTTGCTGATATTTCTGATACCGGCAGCTGTAACTCTCAATGTAACAAATCTCTTCTCTTCCTCCAACCAGAACTTTTTAGTTCTTAGGTTAAGGGCAAACTCACGCTTTGTGCGACGCTTTGAATGGGAAACATTGTTTCCAATCATTCTTCTTTTACCTGTAATTTGACAAATCTTTGCCATTTTATATTGCGATTTTATAATTATTCAAAATTTAGGGTGCAAATATCACTCTTTTTTTTCTAATATACAAATGTTTTGCTATACAAACTTAAACAATCTGCTCCATCTTATATTTGATGGGAAAGACTCATACTTATCTGTAGAGAACCAGAGCATTACCGGCTTTCCCACTATATGGTCTTCAGGAACGAACCCCCAATAACGGGAATCAAGGGAATGGTGTCTGTTGTCACCCATCATGAAGTAGTAATCCTGCTTGAAAGTATAGGTGTCACTCTTCTCTCCGTTAATGAAAATCACTCCATCTTTAACCTCCAGAATGTTGTTTTCATATGTTGAGATTATTCTCTCATACAATGGAAGATTCTCAAGGTCCAATTTTACCGAAGCACCCTTGGCCGGAATCCAAAGTGGTCCATAATTATCTCTGGTCCATTTGAAATTCTCAGTAAACGGGAAGAGTAGAATTGGAGAATCCGGATAATCCGGCGGATAAACATCTATATTCTCCCTGATCTCAGCAACTATACCCAACTCCCTGACCTTTTCAAGTTCACCTTTGGTTAAGGACATCTCGGGATAACCCGGAAGAGAAGAGTCGAAATATACCTCCTGAGGTGTAAGTCCAATCTCTTTAAGAACTTTTGTATTAATGGCTGAACCATTTGTATAAACGGTATAGGTACTCTGTATTCCTTCAAAGGCAAATTGCGCCTCTCCGTTGACATATACATTACCGTTGACTACACTTAAAGTATCACCTGCAACAGCTACGCACCTTTTTACGTAATTGTCTTTTTTGTCATTCGGTCTCACAACTATAGGTCCATACATCTTTTGTGTATATACCCTGTTATTGTTGTTCATCCTTACAATCTGATAGTAATCATCTTGTGGCAACGCTTTAAGCACTGTATCTCCATGAGGAAATCCAAATACCACTATATCATCCCTTTTTACTTCAGAAAATCCTTTGAGTCTTCTGTAATCATTCTTTATGATCTGAGAATATGATTCTCCACCAGTAAAGGGCATAACATTATGCACCAAAGGAAATGATACGGGAGTTTCGGGCACTTTCGGGCCATAGGCCACTTTACTTACAAACAAATAATCTCCAACGAGAAGTGTCTTTTCCATTGATCCTGTGGGAATGGTATAGGCCTCAATAAAGAACATTCTTATGAACGTTGCCGCTACCAATGCAAAAATCAATGCATCTACCCACTCCAACAATGGATTTAACTTTCCATCTTTAGATTTCTTTCTCCAGAAGGCCCATTTCACCTTTTTAGATACATAGATATCGAAAATTACCGCAAGGCCTATCAGCCACCAGAAATTTCCCAACCAAATAACCCACAAAAGGTAAAGACCGCCCCAAATGGAAAATTTGAACCACTTGTTATGTAAGAAACCCAAATTCAATTGAAATCCCTATTTACTTTACAGAATTGATAATTGCCTCAAAAGCTTGAGGATTATTCATGGCTAGATCTGCAAGAACTTTACGGTTAAGACCTACATTGCTCTTAGCCAATTTTCCTATAAATTGAGAATAATTCATACCGTGAGCGCGAGCTGCAGCATTGATTCTCTGAATCCACAACGCACGGAAATATCTTTTTTTGGTCTTACGGTCTCTGTAAGCGTAAGTTAAACCTTTTTCATAAGTATTTTTGGCAACTGTCCAAACATTTGCTCTTGCCAAAAAGTTACCTTTAGTCTGTTTTAGAATTTTTTTGCGGCGAGCTCTTGAAGCTACCGAATTTACCGATCTTGGCATACTTTTAATTTTTTATGAAAGCCAGCGTTCTTCCCTTTAAGAAACTTTTCTGCTGGACATCCGGTTAATAAATAATAAATTTAAGCTAAAATCAAAGCCTTTACTCTTTTTTCATCTGCTTTTGTTACAATAGCAG
>JAEIGA010001132.1_pt1 | contig 40846 bp, 49 predicted proteins | sample 9270691 | NCBI WGS metagenome assembly JAEIGA01 (sample SAMN17057246, study PRJNA624740) | gut metagenome | biome: biome; isolation source: fecal sample | host: Bos grunniens | place: China: Xizang | collected 2019 | reverse complement strand
TCTGCTGCAATATCTTCAATAGACATCTCGCTCGGAGTCTTTGTTGCTGTTTTATTCGCGCCGAGCGTCTTTCTGTTTTCCACCCAGAATACAAGATCTGTTTCAGAAATTAAATAGTGATAGCCAAATCTGCTGCTATCACTAATCTGAGTTGCTTTCAGTGTTCCTTTACGGATCTCACTTGAAATATAATTCGATGATACGCCTGCTACTTTTGCTGCCTCTTTAACCTTCAACCACTTTTCTTTGCCTTCCATTCTTGTCTCCCTTTCCGCACCTAGTTGTGCAATATATCAGCAAGTTCAATAACTTCAACAATCACATCATCGTAGTAATCTGACAATTCAAATCGTTCTTTCAACTCATCAAACGATTCAAGTGTCGGATCTGCTGCAAATGCTTCCTGGTGAGTCCGATAACACATGCCTTCTGTGTCTTCATCGAATTTGCCATGTTTTAAAGCGTAGTTGATTCCACATGTCCTGGAATCCTTACACGCTGGCTTTTTGCCATTGCATCTAAAAAGAATCTCCATCACGCTCTTCCTTTCTATCCGTGAAAGAGATTCCTTCTTCAATCAAGAGATTCCGTATCTCCTTAAGCAAAAGGATCATGTTATCAAACACGACTACAAAATATATCATCAAAACGAGCATGATGATACAACACAATTCAATCATGTACATACTCCTTCTTTACTGCAAAATGTGTCAATAAATCTATCAAGTGTCCATTCGCTTTCAATAAATATTTCGTATCCGCAATCGGAACACTCTCCATAGAATTCGTCTCTTCCATATGCAGTTCCTTTTTTGATTCTTATGATTTCGAATTTCTGTCCACAAAATGGACACGTTGCCTGTTTACTTGGTGTTCCTGCCATACGAATAATCTTTCTCTTTGTACTCGACAGGTTTTGTTGAATCAAAATTATACCCGTGCGTTAAACAGTTATTGCACGGGTCTTCTGTTTCTTTCAGATTATAGAATTTGCACTTCGGGCAATATAATCGGAAGTTTACTTCTTTTGTGTTAGGCTCCATAAATCCTCCTTATGAATAAATCTTTTCGCCATTACCATTTGACGTTGCGGTATCTAAAATTTCACTGATTTCTACCGCAGTGTTTGTAATATCTTTGTATTCTTCAATAAGTTTTGCAAGGCGACATACGTTCCTTTCTAAAATTTCATTATTGACATTTTTAAGATACTCGATATGTTTCTTTCGCTCAGTTAATGCATACTCGCAAATTACATGTATACCTATAACTGCTGTTGCAATGGTTAAATAAACGAACCCTCTTTTTGTAGCATCGAATTTGACAATAATTTTTTCCATAATTTTCCTCTCTCTTTCTTTTTGAAAATAAAAAAGCAAAAGCTTTTAGTCCGCGTCAATCCACGTGACTGTATAGCCTTTGCTCTTTCTTTCAATCCATTCGTCCAGTTGTTCTAACTTCTCTGCTGTTGTTTTTACCGCTACACTTAATAGTACAAGCGGCGCAATCAAAATATTCTTCAAAGTCTTCATAACTTTCCTCCGTCATTAATAGGTGATAAAAATATGCGAAAAAGAAAAGACCAATTAAGGTCTAATCTTATTTCTGAGATTTGAGTACATCCCAAACCTGTTTTGCATCTTTTTCATCTCCGAAAAAACTCACAACAGCAGTAGCTCCTCTGTTGTCTACCCACCATCTTACACGATTCTGGGTCAATAACCAGAGAACATCTCCTACCTTTTCTGTTCCAAGATGAAAATTATACTGTTTTGTCATTTTTAATATCCTCTCTTTCTCTATTTAATTAGTGAAAAATTTCACGAAATAAAGAAAAAAAGAATGAGGGGAATCGAACCCCATTATCTGCTATTAGCAGATACCACACCTGTGGCATACTTCACTTGTACTTATCTTCATTAATAAAGCGAAAAATTTTGCGAAAAAAGAAAAGCCCTAAACATCAGGGCCAATCTCTTTAAATAAGTTTCGTAAATCTTTCTCCAATTTGTAATACTGTTTTAGAAATAATGTTGTCGTCGTCAAGACCATAGCATTTAAGAGTAATCCATCCACCAGTAATTAATCCTACAAGCCTAATAGCTGTTTGTGCGATTGCTGAATTTGCTGCTACTCGATTCTCTTCCGCTTTCTCCACAATCTCCTTTGACTTATTGTCAAGATCTTTTGCTTTAAATATCGAATCATACTCAAGCTTTTCCCATTCAACAATCATTTTGTTTACTTCTATTAGTCGATTCAGAGTTTGTTCATACTCTGGTGTGCACGGATCTAACTCCGCCTTTGACATAGTCTCGAGCAAATATTCATGCTCTTTCATTAATGCGTCTTTACAAATATAGCTCATAGCTTACCTCCTATTCTATTAACTATGAGAAAAATATAGCGAAAAAGAAAAACTGCTAATTAAAGCAGTCTTAATGAATTGAGAATTGTATAAACATCTTCTCCTGCAGCCTTACGTCTACTGATTTCACCATACTCAACAGTAGTCGGCTTTCTCTTCATCCGGTAATAGATGCCGAGCGAACGATCATAAATATCCAGTTCTCTGTGATCGATTTCGGCTTTAAGCGCTCTGTTACGGCTAGCGTTCTTTGATAAAGTAACACCAGTCTTAACTGCAAGCGTAACGCCTCCGGCGATCATTCCAGCAAGTTCTGGATTCTCGATAGCCCATTCTGCAGCATTCTTTACCTTCAACTTAATGTTCAGCCAAGCCCACTGCTTCCAGTTTGTTTGCTTCAGTTCCTTCATGTAGTTGTCAGTGTAAATCTCTGTCATATAAATATCCTCTCTTTCATTAAGCGGGTGAAAAATATAGCGAAAAAAGAAAAAGCATTAAAGCTTTCTCGCAAATCGCAAAGCCGCCATGACTTTATCGATTACAAAATTCTTAATGCCTCTTCCTGCTTCAATAAATCCTTCATTGTAATGATGCACAGGTTTTTCGTTTGACAGCAGGCACATGATTTTGCAAGCAGCCATGTATTCAAGTTTTGCATCTTCAAGCTCATCAACATGGGTCGTATCGTCTAAACCGGTATTCGCCATTGTGATCATAAGACGCACAAGTTCCATCGCCGCATCATATTCTGCTTCGTTGTTAAAAATACTCTGTTTTGCCATTTTAATGTCCTCTCTTTCATTAAGCAGGTAAAAATATATGCGAAAAAAAAACGAAGAATTAATTTTCCTCGTTTTCTTTTGCAACAATGTAATCAAGTACTCTAGTTAAAATAGTAGCAACATTTCGGAATTCACTTTCGATGTAATCAACGTCATTATCTGTTAACTTTTTTGAATTTCTCATCAGTAATGCAACGTTTCTTAAAATCATTCTGATCCCTTCCGCATTATGCCGTGCAACTGTCATAATTCTTCTTTTGAGTAATGGTTCCATTTTTTGTCACCTTCCTTTCATTAAAAGCGAAAAAATAATGGCGAAAAAAAATACAAGGAATTAATCTTCCTCGCATTCTCTTAAATAAACAAGGCCGAGCGGATACAGCACGCCTTTATGAGCAGAATCAAGCTGGAATTCAATAGTCGTAAGATCCTGTACTGTGAGCTCCGAGACACGTGATAAATCCCAGTCCAAAGCATCAAGATCTTCTTTTATAGTTAAAATCTGCCTTTTAATCTGCCCAATTAAAATAAGTTTCTGTTCCATTTCATATACCTTCCTTTCATTAATGCCCAATAAATTTTCCCGAACAATGCTATACTAAAAATATGGCAATTTACAGAGATCACAAAAGAGGGACGTACTACGTCGATTACAAGCTTAAAGATCCAGCGACACTCAAATATAGACATGTTCTTAAGCGTGGCTTTAAAACCAAAGCCGAAGCCAGGGAATGGGAAGAAGTATCTAAACGGGAAATCATAACTCCGACCAGCAAGACAAATATAACCTTTAAGGAGATGGCCAAACGCTGGGAAGACTATATGGATGCGTCTGAAGGATCTAAGCGCCAACACAGAGAGCACTTCGAAATTCGCTTTTCAAACCTCTACGACAAACCAATCGAAAATATAACCAGAAGCGATTTACTTGATTGGAAGGTAGAGCTTGGAAAAATGAACTACGCTACAAAGACTAAAAACACCACTATAGGATATGTCAAATCCGTATTCAACTTTGCTCAAGGAATGTACGATCTGCCAAATCCATCGATTGTCTTGAAAAAATGCAAACGAAAGGACGATGAGGTCACAAAAGAAATGGAAGTATGGACTCCTGAGGAATTCGATAAGTTTGCATCCAATGTTGAAAATATGACATACAGACTCTACTTCGAGTTTCTGTTCTGGACCGGATGTCGTCGAGGAGAGGCTATAGCACTGCAGAAAGGCGATGTATCAAACGGATGGGTAAATATACGTTTCTCTCAAAGAGACCGCACAAAGGGCTTAAAACCCACCAAAACACGCCAGACACGCAGAATTCAGCTCGATGATAGACTTTGGAAGGATTTACAACCGCTTCTTGATAAGCCTGGCAAATATGTCTTTGGCGGAGAGAAAGGTCTAACTCCAACGCAAATCGACCGCGAGTTTAAAAAAGCTATAGTCGCATCTAAGGTAAAACCAATTAGAATTCACGATCTAAGACACTCGCATGCAACCTGGCTGATCAACTCTGGAGTAAATATAGTTGCTGTGTCAAAGCGCTTAGGGCATTCAAATATAGAACAAACACTCAAAACTTATACGCATTTGCTCGAAACTTCTGATCAAAATATGATGAGCAAGATCAACGATTTTAGGAAACAGATCTCGTTTAACTTCTAATAAAAGAGCCCCTGGAGGGACTCAGTGCGAAGTAGGCAGCTAGGATAGGGTTTACTGCCAAGGGAATTATAGCACGTATGAGGGAAAAATGAGGGAAAAAAGAAGCAAGAGCGAATATTTTTTCGAGCAAAAATCCCTAAAAATAAAGGCTTTTGGCGGTAGCATGCAAATAAGTTCAAATCCCTGTTCCTGCGCTCATCTCCTGGGAAGCTCTAGAAATGGAGCTTCTTTAATTTTTTGAGGGAAAAATGAGGGAAAAATATACAACCGTTCCATAAGGGAACACCCGGGGAAGGGAGCGGTGTCCCCTTACAGAATATGATGGCTGCAATTGACTAATTATGCACCATGATCGCTGTCAGAAGGTTTCATGGGATAGATTTTGTGAGATCTGGTGCTCAAAAAGCCAATTAAATATGGCTAATCATCGAGGCTGGCATTAGGGTCGACCTTAAACGTTACAGAACGTTTCTTTGAAATATCCTCGAGATCTCCATTGAATTGTAGTAAATATAGATCCTTCTCTTCATCCGATGTATCAATAAGCAGCGTCCCTTCGCTTTCCGCCTCAGGAGTGCCTACCGCAAAGGATTTGGCGATGGATGCTAAAGCTGCTACTGCAGCAACTGAAAAAGCCGTTTTCCAGTCGATCTGTTCGAGCGTATAACCCACAACCAGATAACCGGTCAACGTCTGAAAAAATGTATGAAGTGCGCGCTTAAAAGCGGCAACTAAAAAATCTTTATCAATATATTTCATGATAATTCGTATATAGATCCTTCTATCTTCACAAAACTTACCGTGCCTGCATCATACAGTGTCTTCCAGTTTGTTGTTATCTGATAGGTGCTGATAAGTGCGTTTGGTACGTATACTGTGCCTGTTAAGCCGTTGTATCCATCAAGCGGAGTGTTGGTGAATGCGGATACGTTTGTAAGGCTACATACACTTGTTCTTCTTATTATAATAGTTTGCAACTTATAACAGTTTGCGAACGAATTAGTACCAATACTTATTAAATTTCCTAAATCAATTACTTCTAGTTGCTGACACGCATTGGCTACAGTTGTATTTCCAAACACTGTCGTTAATGCCGAGTTTCCGTTTGTTAAATTCGGGAAATATGCTTCTTCTATTGCCATTAAATACGAAGAATTACCAGCAAATGCACCTAAACCTAAAGTCGTAATAACTCCATCACACGATATAGACGTTATGTTTTTGCATCTAGAAAAAGCGTACATGTTTATCGTTTTTACAGAAGATGGCAATGTCAATGCTCCGCTTAATCCATAACATAATTGGAATGCATATGACCCTATCGTAGTGAGGCTGGATGACCATGTTATTGAAGTCAGATTATAGCAATTATAAAATGCGTATTGCCCAAGACCCGTCACTGTATTGGGAAGAACAAGTGTCGTTAATGACATCATTCCATAGAACTTGTACTGTCCTATCGTTGTTATTTCACTAGGAAATGAAGGATTTGTGGCTGTGTTATTAAGAACCGCTTTATAGTCCGCATCCAGTCCACCACCGCCTACATAGACTTCTGCCTTTGAATAATCGTAAACATCATATATTCCATTCTGAGTGATTGAGATTGTAGGCTCTGTGTAAGTAATATCTACCCTGCCGACAGCAGGACTGGCAGCATAGTAGAAAGCAAGCGCAATGTCACATTTTGGCGGTGTATACGAATAATTACTTAGCCTATCCGAATCCGATGCAATCTGTGTACCATTTTCGTAAATACTGCCACCTCCACCATTTCCAACGGTGAATGCCAGTGTATCTTCTGCTCCGAACGTGAAAGTTGCTCCGTCCGCAAAATAGGATGTGTCAGTGCCGTTTACTTTAACATACGGATTTGATGCTCCACTAGTACCAGTCCTAGTTATCGTAGCCGTGAACCCAGTCTGTGAAGCCACATCCACACTGACCGTAGAATAACCAACAACATCTATCCCTGTGCCATTCTCCGTAATAGCCTTGTTTCCACTCGCCAGTTCACTTGCTGTAACCGTAACCGCCGTGCCAGTTTTCGTTCCGCTACTTATCCATCCTTCGCTATTCGTGACAGACGGAGTAACGCTTACGCTATGATTCGATACAGTTCCTTTTGTCGCTGACGGAGTACCTGCCGTGCCTGCTTGTACTACAAAAGTTTCAGTGTTCGCAACATTCCAGTTTCCCGAATCGTCACAATAAAGTGTATTTCCTGCAACAATCTCCTGTGCTGTTACAGTGACCGCCGTACCGCTTTTTGTACCACCCGTAATATATCCAGTTACATTGGTCACGCTTGGAGTCACGGAAATACTATTATTCACTACGCTTCCTTTGGACGCTGTCGGAGTACCTGCCGTACCTTGTGGAATGGTCAGTGTTTCGTAGTTATAAACGTCCCACTGTCCTGCCATATCCGCAGTGATGGAGTTTCCACTGACAAGTTCACGTGCTGTTACATATGTGGTTGAACCTGTCTTCGTACCACCTGTAATATATCCAGTCACGTTAGTTACAGACGGAACAATTTCAGCGGAAGCATCAGACGTATCTACTGTTTTTGTTACGCTTGGAGTACCTGCCGTGCCTGTTGCAACGCTCTTCTGAACTTGGCTTGCATATGCGCCCGAAGGGATCGTAACTGTCGCCCCGCTGACTGTGACATCTGAAGCCGTACGTGCTGTAGGCATCACCAGTTCGCCTGTGACGCTTTCGCCATCTGCTCCGTGCGCTACGTAGTCATCAAGCAAGGTCTGCGCTGTAACCGTGTCGGCTGTGAGGTCTATCTGAACGACCCCGTTCAATGTGATTTTACTTATCGCCATATATCAATTCCCCTTCACGTAATTCGTGCCACTGCTGAATACATTCGTTAGGTCAGATTGCTGAACCCATGAGCCGTTGACCTTCTTGTAGACCTTCGTTGCCTGGGTCCATGTACTGCCGTTCTTGAAGTAGATAGTATCCGTCTGTCCACCACTACTTGTCACTACGATGGTATGGTCGGCAGAGATTGCCGTGATAGTGTACGTGTATCCGCTGACACTATATTCCACCGTCCATGTGATACCAAGCATTCGACCGCCGTAGTATCCGATTTCAAATCGCAACTGTGCGTCATGGAGTTCACTTGCTGTCCATGTGCCGACATCACTGACCGTGACGATTCCGTTGGAAGTACTGGTGAAGTTCTGAATGCTTCCCTTCGCCGTACTCCCCGAATAGCACTGGAATCTCGCAACATGCGTACTGTCTATAGTTGAGTCTTCTCTCGCGCCATAGACCTTTACACCAACGCTGTTGATAGTTGCTGTGGATGGAATCATCGTGAAGTCAAATTCGTAATTGATCCATCCTGTCTGACCTTCCGGTTTGACATACGTATTGGATGTATTGCTTGTTGAATACGGAGATTCCGCACTATGTCCGATAGCATACTCAAGCCATGATGTACTTGTGGTGCTTGAGCTCTGATAAAAATTTGCTCCGCTTGCACTGAAGCCTGTGGTGAATGAACTTTCTGGAACTGCAGACTCTGTACCGCCAGTGGCTTGAACGAACTGGCTTGTAACATCTGTGCCGTTATCCTTGATGGTGATTCCGTTGAGCGTGCTTGCGAATATCTCTACATCATCACCTTCAAGTGGATTCGTGTCGCTTGCCGTAACTGTCGCTGAAGTGCTATTGGAGATAGTTACACTGTGATAGACAGGGACGGTGTAAGTTACTTCGATTTCAGCACCATACACCGTCACCACGTCTGCGGTGTTTGACGATGCTCTCCGCAGAGGAATACGAATACCGAAATTTGACCCGTAAGACTTTATCGTATCCCATGTCAGAGAGCCTTCAGCGAAGGATATTGTCTGTACTGAAGTCGACAGCCTGCTCGCCGCATATGTGCTTCCGATTGCCGTTGTGCCGTTGTACAAAGACATGTAATAAGAAGTCGATGTACTTGTCGTGTGCCCTGTAGCGGACGCTTTTATTTTGACAGTCCACTCAGAAACCACGGCATTGCTCGGCACATCGCTGAAATTAAACCCACGCAGGTAAGCGTAGTACGTATTGTTCGTTGATGCTCTGTTGTGCGTGAACGTACCGCTTGTTGTGCTGTCCGTATTCGTGTACATATTGCTGACATTCGATACGGAAACATACGAGGAGTTATTCACATAATATGTACTCGGTACTAATCTGATCGTAGCCATGCTCTATCACCCCGTCTGCAAGTAAATGTCACCATTTGAACCTAAAGACGATGACGGAGCGGAACTTCCTGTGTAGTAAGTTACGATAGGAACAGCGACTGTAACACTGGCGAGATTAGTGACATCTGTAGTTCCGTTGGAAGTAATCGTCTGCGATCCGCTGACCAGTTCCGAAGCGGACACAGTGACCGCAGTACCTGTTTTTGTGCCACTTGAAATATAACCTGCGGTATTTGTAACCGAAGGAGTTACGCTTATAGAGTGATTACTTACAGTTCCTTTCGAAGCGGTTGGTGTTCCTGCAGTGCCAGCTGCAACAGACGCCGATGCGTAATTTGTAACATCTTTAGTTCCGCTTGAAGAAATAGTCAGCGTTCCACTTACTAATTCTGAAGCAGACACGCTTACAGCAGTTCCTGTCTTTGTAGATCCTGTAATATAACCGGTAGTGTTTGTTACTGATGGTGTTACAGATATAGCGTGGTTACTGACCGTACCTTTACTTGCAGTAGGCGTTCCAGCAGTTCCACTAGCAACACTTTTCTGCACCTGGCTTGAATATGCACCAGCTGGAACTGTAACAGTAGCTCCAGAAACCGTAACATCATCGGCAGTTTTAGCAGTAGGTGCCACATACGTACCTGTCAAAGCTGTTCCATCTGCGGCATGAGCAGTGACCCCACTCAAAAGTGTTGCAGCTGTGACAGTATCTCCCAAGAGGGAAACACCAGTAATATGCCTGATGGTTCCCCCATGAGAGTCAAGTTCATCTTCCACTGCGATCACTGCAGCACCAGATGCTGTCCCCTGGACTTTTTCTCCAGAGGCCGTGTAGAAATATTTTCCCTGTGCTACGTCTGATGCTACAGCTGTAGTGTCTGTAATATCGATGAGCACAGTTCCATTTGATTGAACAACTTTGTTAACGTATGTATTTGGCATACGTCACCTCCGTTAACCGATTGTTACCGTTACACCGCCTGCCGCATTATCGGATCTTGTAACAGGAATTGCAGCAACTGTAACCTGTGTAAGATAGTTGTAGGTCGGAGATGTAGGGGTGATAACCTGCTCAGAGAATGTTGGTGTAGCAGATTTTGACTGAGCATGTACATCTTCAGAACCAGACATTGTTCCTTCTACGCCTGCAATAGTGACACCATCACGAACGTTCTGCGGAATAAGGTTTGTTAAGCTGGTCGAATCAAGATTGACCGTTCCAGAACCATCATGGAAACCCTGAGGAATAACATAAGGAGAAGCTACATCGGAAATAGTTCCTGTAACACCCCCTCTATTTGTCATAGAGCCTGTAAGTTTCACGCCATTGACATAAGCTGTCTTTGTCGCAAGGATTTCAGAAGCAGACGCTGTTGCATCTGAAGTATCTGCGTCATATGTACAGGAACCCGTGATCGGGGCACCTGCTTTGTTATGAGCTGTTTTGTTATACAATAAATCAGAAGCAGTAATTGTGTCTGAAGAAAGATCGATTAACGTTTCTCCAGAACTCAAGACTACTTTATTTACATATTCGTTAGCCATTTATTGAACCCCCTATGTATACTGTTTTGCCGCCAGATGGATTGCTTACGCGGCTTACTTCTATAGCGTGAACTGTTACATCTTCTAACATCATTTTGTCTTGAGTCTGAAGGATTTGTTCTTCGAAAGTAGGATCAACTTCATACTCTCCGGTGTAATATTCGCCGCCTTCATTAATGATTATGTTTGTTGTAAGATCCAAATCGCATATTGAAAGATCTTCTACATTAACATCAAAGTCAAATATGACTTGGTCACTATTTACATCTAAATCTATGAAATATCTCTCAGGATGGCTCATTCTACCACCTCATTCAGAAGGTTATAGTCGCTACAGATTACTTTTCTTTTTGTATCTGCTCGTTTCACTTTATGCCCATCCAAATATGTCCAGTTCATTTGAACCTCGAATTTATCAGGCAAATTCAGTGTTTCTTCCTGAGTTAGAAAAATATGAACAAGATTGGCTTCAATGGTTAGATCTTCGTCCGATTTTGTAAATATGACACGATGATCGAGTTTCGAAAACGTCACATATACATGATTTGCGATGCTTAAATCCACAGTATTCGGTAATCTAAACGTACACGTTGGAGTAGTACCTCGAGACACGATCATAGATATACCTCCTAACCTTCAAGGTGTTTCTTTTTCATTTCTTCATATATGCGGTCCCCAGTATGATTACCGCCAAGTTTGTTATACACAGAATGAGTCTGCTCAATATCAGCCCACTCCATTGCAGGAATGGATTCCTGATACTCATATGCGGAATAATACTCGAACAGCTGCTTTTTGAGCAAAATAGCCATTCCAGCTTTTAAAGCTTCCGCAATTTCGACTTCTTTCTGAGATGTTGATTGTCTATCGTCTTTCAATTTCTGTAATCTCCCAGTTAGCCAGCCTACAATCAGCCCGATAATTGTGGCTACAAGCGTGTTATAAACGGGCGCAAAGTAGTTCATTGTTAATTAGAACCGCTCCCATTTTCTACTTCTTCTGTATATTCCGGATAATCTGTTTCATGCAGCGCTGCATACAGACGGAATTCAGGCTGACCCGGATTTGTAACGAACATAAGTCCTAACGTATTAGGAACTAGCTGCCCCAAATCAGTATCTTCATATCCTTCAGAATATAAGATAAGTAAACCATTAGTGAATTCCATCGGCGCGTCATCCGAAACTATACCGTCGGCAAATACCGGATTAACTCCAGATTTGATTGCGTCTTTAATTTCAGCAAATGTTTTGTCCATAGTAGATTGAACTCCACTACCGGAAACACCGGTTGTAATATGGACAAATAATCCACTTGCTGCAGCAGGAGTAGTTTCTTCCTCTTCTTCAGAAGGATTGAAGAAATCGGACTCCGCAATCTTGTCGATAGACCTTTTAATACTGGGGACTTCAATATAATTCTCGTCAGCTTCTTCGCCAGTGATCTTTTGAGCGAGTTTGTCTAAAGATCTAGCAATCGAAGCAACTTCAATATTAGGCATTTTGATTCCTCCTATACCAGCTGACATTTGTCCTTGGTAACAGCACCGATTACTACTTTTGCAGTACCAAATACGATTCTGCTGCCATGGACTTCTTTAATAATATATGTTGTCTTGTATACGAAATCCGCATACTTAGCGTTGGTATTGAGATCCTTTGCTCCCTTTACAATTTTGACCTTAGCGCCAACTTTATACTGCGTCTTGACTGCCACTCCGTTGTTCAGCATCTGATTAACAAGTGCCTGGACTGTAGCATAGTCGTAGCCTGCCGCTGTAAGTTTATTCTTACGAACAGCACCATTACCCCATTTGCCATCAATTACTTCTTTAGCAATCTGCTGAAGCGACTTCTTTGCAGCTGTTGCAGACTTCTTACGAAGACCCTTATAACGGAATGCACCAAGAGCAGTATTGAAATATGAGCACGCTTCCCATGTTACATAAGGATGCCCTGACTGATTCTGTGAGAGAATACCAGAGCCGATCTTCATGCAAATATGAGAGTATGGAGTGTAAGCCCCACCATACGGGAAGATGACAATGTCCCCGTCCTGGAACTTCTTGTAGTCTGTAATGAACTCAAAATATGCACTCCAGTTTTCATTACGGTTTGTCGTCCAGTATCCAGAGGCAAACCCTGTTCCGGTTGGAAGTACAGGAATCTGAAGCTGAGAGCAAAGCCATTTGAACCAGCCTACGCACTGAGCGCCATAAATTCCTTCGGTGTAGACAATTTTGCCAACTACCTTTTTGTTCATTTCGACCAATTCTGTTTGAGTTAAAGTTTTCATAGTATCCTCCTTTAGGAATATGAAAAGACCCGGGTAAACCTTTTTGAAAAAGTCCACCCGGGGAAATTTTTTGATTTTGATTTGTCATCGTATTCTTATAGCTCGAATATACGCTGTAGCATCAAGTGCACTACCGCTATTTTGATAACCGACAACATTTATGGTTATTGAGGTAGAAACAGCAAAATATATAACTTTGCTCATCATTGTAACTCCACCACTGACTGCTGGTTGCGAAACGTTTGTTTGTGGGTTAGTACCTATTGTAGAACCTTCTCCGACATATAAAACGCGTCTTCCTGTTGCATTCGATGCAAATTTAATATTTCCAAGTAACAACCATCTTTCTTGCCTTGAAGAGGGTGTAATGGTTATAGATGCCACTACCCCAGATGAGCCAGAAGTTAAACTAACTGCATTTTCGTCACTAACTGATACGCTCGTATAATATCCGATATTTGGAATATATGCCGCACCATCAACAACTAGATTATGTACTCTGACGGTATCTCTGCCAATCCATAATGGCTCGATTACAGGACCTAATACGAATTCTCGTGATTGAGTCTGATTAAATGCATCAGTTACTGTAACTGTGAACGTGTATGAATTAGTAAGCTCAAGGCCACTGGCGATCACCGCGTCTGTAACCGTCCAAGCACCGCTGCTTTCAACATCCGTCAAAGAAACAGTGCTTCCACTTCCTATTTTATATGTAACACTTACTGCGTTTGTTGTATTACCAATCTGCCCGGCATAATATGCACCGGTAGCTTGTAGTTTACCACTAGTAAGTGTAACCGCTTCGCCACCCTGCGTTTCCGTATCTCGAGCGACAGATACAGATCCAACTGTAGGATATGTATACTGAATGAACTGCCCGCCGCTACTGGTCCAAGTTGTTGAATAACCTCTTGAATCCTTGACTGTAATAGAATATGTCGCAGATGTGGGATTTGTAGCAGTAAAGGTTCGTGATGTGCCTGATCCATTGGCGGAATATGTCGTACTACCGCATTTGCACGTAATAGATGACAAAGTAGTATTATTGTTTACAAAAGAATACGTAAATGAAATCTTCTTTTTAGATAAATATTGAACTGTATTATACCCAGTAACTCCTGAAAGATTAGATCCTTGTTCAGCTACACCAGAAACGGTTATAGTAGGAGCAAATGCTGAAGAATTCGTAGACAATGTCATCGTTTTTGTTATGGCGGATCCAACTTTTGTAGTACAGTTACTGTTCGTATAAGTTTGTATACTAAAAGTCACAGTCATCGAGGTTGCTGTAGAGCTAGCATAATTAAATACAGTTTTTGCTGGAGTCCATTCATAAGCATCTTTTTCGGAATTTACTACCGGTATTGCATTACCGCCGTTTAAGTTTTCTGTATGACCAGAATATGTTGCAGTAATTTTATGCCTAAAGGCACTGCTTTTCTTATTTGCAGTTATAGTGACGCTATTCGATCCATTTGCAACCATGCTCGTAGTACTTAATGATACTGTTGATGGCCTATCAATCGCCGGAATTGTTACAGACGTGCCACTTGCGCTTATAGCAGTGCTTCCGTTAAATGCATAACCCGAATATGTAACAGATTTATTAGCCCACGTACCATTATCGGCATGAGTTATTGTCTTGGTGCCATCTGCAAATTTTGTATATTTTCCATCAGGAATCTGATTTTCGTACGTACCATATGAGGTGCTGAATGTGAATGAATTTCCTCCAACATTGAGCGTATGTGATTTAACTGTTGAATTATAACCAGATCCGCCACCTGCGCTAGTTGTTCTAACACCTACTTCCCACCAAAGTTTAGAAGTATTATTAGCAGCACTTTGATCTGAGCAAGCAAGCCATACTTCAATTGTGTATGTTCGATAGCCATCACTTCCTGCAGATATGGAATATATCTTTTGCCAATCATACTTTAATGTTGTTGCCATTAGTTAACGTCTCCTATGTATTTCCATGCAGTGCCCATCGTGGTTGTTCCATCGTATTCCTGATTATTCTTTGCGTAGATTTCATGCGCACCGAATCGAATATTCTCTGTTGCCCTTAAGTTTGTGATGAAAACGCCATCTTTTGTGAATCTGGCCAATATATCTCCAATATCGTTTTCGCCATCACCAGGAAGAGCAACTACCATACCCTTACTATCAATTTTTGTAATTGTTTCAAGATCCTCGTCTTCTGGAGCAGTTCTTACATAGAAACCATCGCTTGTCAAATATGTACTTGCTAACTCCGTTACCGCTTTTGTGTCTTTGTCCACGTCTTCAATTCTTGCCAATATGACATCATTTGACATCTGAAGTGATGTTTGTAACTGTCCTCTAGATTTTTCTACTGTTTTTTCTATGAAATCTACAAAAGTTTCAGGAGGGGTCTCTCCTTCCTCAACTTCATCCCAATTTCCTAGTTTATTCGTAAGGGTTATTACATCTTGGCCTACGACTGATACACTTCTTTGTGCTTCTTCGGCAAGAGCCGTTGCGGTCTCGGCAATAACACCAGCAACAGCTGCGTTATTAAGAGCGTCATCTAAAATCGGATCAGAATATGTATCGGGGCTTCCATCATCCCATGCAGTTCGTTCGCGTCTCCAATAATAATGTTCTGCAATATACGTTGCAGGCGTAGATCGCCATATCCCACCAGTTACTGTGGAATCTGATTCTGACAAATAATATTCAACAAATATATTCGTAACGCCACGACCGTCATCACCTTGTTCACCCTGGACCCCCTGAATGCCTTGAGGACCCTGCTCACCATACGAACCAATTACAATAGGATCCGTTACGTAGTCGTTGCCCTCTGTAAATATCACTTGAGTGTAATTCCACAAATATGGAAGTTCTGCAGAAATAACTCGAATAGTATCCCATCCAGAAGTATTTCGCGTTACTCCTGTATTAGAAGAATATGCTAAATAATGCTCAACTATGCTTGATACACTAATTCCGCGTCCTCCCCTTGAACCATAAACACCGATAATATGTCTATCTTTTCTTATAGTTTCGCTGTTATTGTATTCAACAATTTCGTAATTCCATAAATAGGGATTAGATTCTGTGATTTGCGGAATAGGAGTTTCTACAAAACTATTCCATGCTGGAGGTGTTGTCGAGTCATTGTTAACCGCATAATATTCTGTAATATCTTTTACTGATTCAAGATCATCAGATCGGATCTGCACCCAAGAATATATGCTTGGATCTGAAAGGTCTGGAGTGATCTGGTATCGATTTTCGGCAATACCCATCCAGTTTGTATCATCTGTCTGATCTTGTCTAATTCCGGTGCCCTGATTATCTTCGGCATACACTGTCCAGGTATAAACTGGTTGATTTTTCTTAATAAAACTCTGAAATTGAGCGGATAATCTTGCAAATTTATCGCTAATTCCAGAGCTTACTTTTTTAAACTCGGATAATGTAACCTCGACGGTATCATTACAAATTGATCGTCTTATTCCAGAAACGCGGGACTGAATATAGATTTCTCCTAAATCGTCCACAACATATATCCTATCACCAAGTTGAATTCCTTTTGGAAGAGAATATAGTTCAATTCTATACTCAAGTTGCGGTTCTTCTAACGCCATTAGATCTTGCAAAGCAAGTGCTAAAAGTTCTTCTTGAGTATCAGCATCGTATTCCATCTTTCTTACAAGATGTCCTGTCTGATTAGATCCTTCTTTTCTACTCCATTTGTCAAGTGCTGCTCTACTGCATAAATATTCTTTATCTACATAGTAACCATTTCGATCAAATGAATAACCCGCAAGCGTGATTTGTGAAGCGTCATCACCTGAAAGCCTATGCCAGGAATATTCAGAAGCATTAAATGAAGGAATTACAGAATTCTTTTTGTACGCAAATCCAATATAACTTTTGCTTTTTGGATTTGTTGTTAAATTTTCTCCGTCAACATCGTCCGCAAATGCAATCCATGTATATGTGGATTCTCCACCAACTTTGAAAGCAGTATTATTAAATTCCATTTCGACGTATCCACCTTCGACTAGCGGATTACCATCTTCTAGGATTAAACCCCAAACATAATTGCCAATTGACAGCGCAGGAGCTGTTGAAGAATATGAAAAGCAAACCCCAGCAGCGTTTTTTCCTACTGCGCTGGTGCTTAAACTTGTTATGTTGCCTGTTGTATCATCGTATACTCCATAGCAAATATGCACCCAACGTCCATCAGCTAATTTATTGTCAGAAGATGTTAAATATAATGTATCAGCATCGCTGCCTGCATATTTATACCATGAGTAATCATTAGGATCTGTCGATTTTGTTCTTCCGGTAGGGTCTTGTGGTGTCTTCGTAGATTTCTTGTTCTTTGCTATACCAATATATTTTGTGTTTTTGTCCGGGACATCAGTCATTGAGGTACCGGTCTCCTCTTTCGAGAATTTTATCCACATGTATTTAGCATCTTCGTCGCCTTCTTCTGGAATATACTGTAAGCCGACGGTGCTTGTTGCCACTTTTACAATTTTTTTATAGTAGCATCTATACCAAGTATAGTTTTTAGCAATATCAGATTCTACAGGATCGTCTTTGTCCAAAGCAATCCCTATAAAAGAATTTGACCCTACACTGTCTGACAAATATGCGCTGCTTCCGCCCCTTGTTTCAGCAAATTTAACCCATGTATAAAATTGCTGATTATTTTGGACATATGATCTATATCCAATTGTTCCTTCTGGTGCATTTCCAATTGGATATATAGCGGTTGCTAAATTTGCCACAGATTCTTTTGCTATAATATTCTTAACATCCATGCCCATTCTTAATTGGATTCCGGTATCTCTACCTCGTTTTTCATAGATGTTAAGTTTTTTGCTTTTAATTCTTAAGCCATCAATTTCGAAATTATAGCCAAATTCAACTCCAAAATCGCTAGCTATATTATTTAATCTTTCTGTTCCGGTTTGCTCTGTTTCGTACCAAAGAAGCAGTTTTTCTCCTGCTATTTCGTTTATACCAATAGAAAAACTAGTTCCGGATAATACTTGTGAAACATAAGAGCTAATCGGAAGTTCACGATATGTGATAAATGGACTCACAATATCATTCAATAGATCAAGTCCATCATCTTCTGCATATACGTTTATTTTATGATCTAAAACATCATTCTCGGTATCAATAATTGTATAGACTTCATCTCTTGAATCTTCTTCTGATCGGCATAGGATTCTATTTCCGGCTGCCGTCATTTCTTCAATTTTTCTTCTTGTCGAATCGCTATAGTAAATATTAAAAGAAAGGGTTGTGGTCCCAGTAGCAACGTCTATTTCTTTGACGTCATCTGTGATAACACAACCCTCTTTTCCGCTAGTTTGTGCATTACCAAGAATGTCCAATCCTCTATTTGCAAAATATAGAATCATTTGTACACCTCTCTATAACGCATAATATAACTTGGTTTTTCATCATCTGTTAAATTTGGATCATCAAATGCCCATGATGACGTTAAACAATCAACTTGATTGATTCCTTCATGAAGAACAAATGTTTCGTAATCGTTTCCTAAAGCGCCAATATCTGGTTCTTCCGCACCATTCTTATAAATGGTGGCTGTGTTAGTATCAACTCGAACACTATCTCCAGTTGCAAATAAATTGTCAACTGTTTTTTCGAAAGCAACACGATTTATATCGCAGAATTCAGGCATTGAATGCGTGCCCCATCCATAAACTTGAACAAGTACTTTGTCTATAATTGGAATTTTATCGCCCTTATATTGATTTTTAAATACAGCCTTTGTTCCATTTATACTAAAGGTGAAATCTCCGCCCTTTTTCTTAATGAAAGATTGGGCATAGTCAATAATTTCAACATTGACCCATTTAATTTTCTGTCCAATCCATGAATCATCAGCTTTCCATGTCCGTAAAGTCACTTTTGCCCATAGATTTCCCTTCTTAGTGGCGTCTGTAGTTCGATAATTTTGAATTTTCTCTACTATTGTTTTTACAGAAATATCACCAAATTTAAATTGATGCTGAAAATTTTCTGAAGCAAATTTGGCGGCTTTAACTTGTGTTGACCAATACACAGTAAATACATCTACTTTTTTCATTCTACCGCCTTTTTCCAATTTTTGTGCCTGCCGCCAATCGCCAATTTCTATAGTAAAATTGCACTGATAGTCGTTTTGCTGCCTGCTTGCACTTACTGTTAATATATTTGTATTTTTTGGCTGATCGCTTTTTAAATACATTCTGCTTGATGGATTCAATGTTAATACGGCAGGTACTGGAATTGTAGGAATTGATACAGTTGTTCCGGTTCCAGTAACGGCTGTGCTATAAGCGTACCCTTCAACTCGTACGGTTTTGTTCGCCCACGTACCAGTTAATGGATCATGGTCAACCCAAAAAGTTCCTTCTGAAATAACTTCCCATGAACCGTCCGGAACACTTCCGACCTTTGCATTTTTATCATATATTGTTTCCCCATCAACAACGACTTTAAATCGCCTTGAAACATTATCGACAGCTGGTCCGGTACCAGTTTTGTTAACATATGGACCTAACCACCACCATACTCGTGACTGACCTTTAGATGAGGTCGGCATATCAACTGCCATATATAATCGCAAATTCCATGTGTGGGTTCCATCGCTAGCACTTCCTAGCTTGTATACTTGTGTCCAAGCATACTTCAAGTTAATATTCGCCATAGATCAACCATCCTTTACTCAGAGTGAATGACAACACCACCATATGTTGTGTTTAACGTTCCCATTTTGAATGTTTTAAACCATACTTGTTTATTATTAATCCAAATAGCGGCAGCCCCCTGATCAGAGCTGGCTGAGCGTTTCCACACAGAAATTGTGGCGACATTAAAATATGTTTTTGCTTCTCCGGGTGCAACAGGATAATACCCGACCAACGCTAACGTGACCCCACCATTGCATTTTATGTTTCCTTGCAAAATGCCAACAATATACGTAATATATGCTGCACAATCTACAATTTCTTCTCCTGGATCTGTCGGTATATCAGCAACCAAAGATGGCCCATGCCAAATACTTGAATTAGAACCTAGACTATTAACAGTTAACCCTTCTCGAGAAGCTTTTGTATCGCCTTCTGCAGTAGTATCTGCTGCTCCTCTAGAATTAAGGGTAAAACCAGTAGTGTTATTGTTCTTAAAAGACTTATTTAAAACTTGTTTTGTTTTGCTAGCTGCTGAAGTTCGATCTTCCTCGTCTGGATCGCCAACCTGAATTAATTTTCCTGAATCATTTATAAACCCAACATATCCGGTCGGACCTGGCAATGTTGCTTCCAGTATCGGTTGCGCAGGGCTTGTGCCACCGTAATCGGCAGTTAACACAACATGCCCGTCAACTTCTTCAGATTCAACAACAAATTCTTCAACAGAATATGCATATGGCGTTAAGCATCTCAAAACATAGGACCCGCTTAAACTTGAATTGTTAACGATTTTTTCCATAGTAATACTGGAAACGATTGCTTCGTAGTATACGTCTGGATCGTCATTGAATATGACTCTAATAAGGGATCTATTTTGGTCTAAAAAGCCTCGCAATTCTCTTGCGGAATTATGAACATTTTCAGGAGAATCACATGTAATATAGTACTTTACAGTAATTTCTTTCGGTGTATATCTTTTGTTTTTGTATCGAGACCCATCCTGTGTATCAATTGTAATTTCATTTATTTCAGAATCTAAAGAATCTCGTCCAGAAACATCGGACGTTCTATATCCATCAATAATATCTTCCAAATATGTTCCATTTAAAGAAGGCGCATTGCCTGGAAGGGCAAGCGTTGAAATATAACTTTCTACACTCACAGCCTGCCCTCCTTTCTATCGGCATTGCGGTTTAATCTATTTAGTTCTTCTCTCGTGTATCTTGCAGAAGATCTAGCAATCTCACGACCATTTAAGACAACAGGTGCTTCAAAGTTGTATGTTGCACTTCTTTCTCTCTCATCAATCGCGGTGTTAAAGTCGTCAACCATCTTTTGGATCTTTTCGCCGATTGAGTTAGCAATAATATCGTGCTCGGATCTAACGGTTATTCCTGACGCAAGCTCCATACCGGCATAACCAGATACTAAACCATTGAGTAAAGCTGCTCCATTTTGAATTGAAGACAAATCTACAACAGGTCGAACACTTGGTGTAGCTTCATAACCGTTGTCAAATATTTTGTTTGCTCTTTCTGTAGCAGCACCAACAGAATCAATAATTGTATTCCCAATTTCGCTACTGGCAGAAGCAACGTTTTCAAGATTGTCATAAATTCCAAGCACATAACCAGCAATTGTATACGAACCAAGTTCTTTAAATACTTTAGATGGAGACTCAATTTCAAGTCCTTTTCGAACTGTGTTGTCTGCGATACTTGTAAGCTCTGCCGCTGCTTGCCTAATTTCTGGCAAATGCGAACGGAATCCCTCAAGGAATCCCAATGTCGCATTGGAGCCATTAGCTGTCATTTCTTCAGAAATGTCTGTTACTGACACAACCGTATCGCTAGTCGTTGTTGCAGATTCTGTTACTTCCTGTCCTCCAAGATTAAACGGCTCTTTAAATGCCTCCCAGTTTTCCATAGACACATCGCCATACTCATCAGGGCTTGACAGTCCATCAAGTACATCGGTGTTCATCATACCGGAGTATTCACTTAAGTCGTCGCTAAATCCATCTAATAAGCCTTCAACGTTGACCAATCCATCCCCAAGGGCCGTTTCAGTCTTTGCCATTGAACTTTCTGCGGCATCTGGCATAGTATCAAAAGCGTTTGTCATTGGCGGCTCAATGTCAAATTTCCATCCTTCCATTTGAGCAGCCAAACTTCCTCCGACGCCTGGAATCATTCCAACAAGTTCCTGAAGGCAATCGATTACAAAGTTAAATACCGCCTTCATCAATGAACCAATAGCATATAATACAAGATCTCCGCCATCAGAAATGGCCATAACACATCCATAAATAAACATTCCGATCATGTTTACTGCTGCTTGAACAATTGCGGGCAGCATTTTTGCAATACCGTTAATAAACCCAACAATAATTAATACTGCTGCAACAACGATTGTTTCGATATTGGCAGCAATACCAACTAAAAATGCAACCACAACAGTGATTGCTAATGCTACTACCTGAGGAACTAAACTCTGCAGTGCAGATAAGAATCCACTAATTAATGCAGCAGCTCCTTGAATAATAATGTCGATGCTCGTTGGAATTGCGGCAGCCAATGCAGTCAACGCAACACTTAATGCTGTAATTCCAGTAGACAATAACGTAATGCCTAAACCAAATAAAGCAAAGGCTGCGGCAAGAAGCACTATTGTTGGTGCGATTGGCGCTAATATAACTCCAACAACCGCGAATCCAATCAATGCTCCAAGAATAGCTAATATAGAAGTAGCTAATGAATCTGTCGGAACAGTTGCCATAACTTTTAAAGCTAAAGCGAATGCAATCAATCCAGCAGACATAACAACCATGGCAGCACCTGCGACTAAGCCTTTTCCGCCAATAGTATTCGCAGCTACGACCATTAATAATGTTCCTGCAGCGAGAGACGCTAAACTAGCACCCATTGTTTCAACCGGAATTCCCGCAATTATCTTCATAGCAGCTGCGAAAATAACCATCGAAGCGGCCATTCCGATCATCGCTACGCCGATCTGAAGAATTCCTTTAGAATCCACGACGTTCGTAAATATAGCAAGTCCGGCAAGAATTGCAGCCATTGAACTTAAGCCTTTGCTCAAACTATCTGTATCCATTCCGCCGAATGATGCAGCCGCCTTTTGTAATATAAGCATGGCTGCCGCCAAAATAACGATTGCCGTAGCATTTCCAGCACTGAAGTTAGAGGATTTAACCAAATACATAAATCCAGCTAATTCTAAAAGAACAACGCCAAGCGCCATTATTCCTTTTCCAAGGCTATCTGTTTGTATTGATCCTAATCCCTTTACTGCAAAGGTCAATATAACTAGTGCGGCAGCAACAAGAACAAGAGATCCAGCACCTTTTGCCAAGTCGTCTTTCATCTTGCTTAACCCGTATGCAACACCCATCAACATTGCAAGTAAAGCAGCGACACTAAGCATACCCTTTTTCAATGTTTCGATGTCGGTTGAACCTAACGCCTTAACCGCAAGAACAAGAATGCCTATAGCAACAGCAAATGACATAATAGCTGCTGAAAGCGTAATAAGATTAGCCGATTTGCCAAGAGACTCAAATATTTTTCCTATTCCGGAAATTCCATCGGAATTTGATCCGCTAAGTTTTGATAATGACGCAGCCATTAAGCCAACAATGCCGGCTAACATTCCAATAGCACTAATCGATTCATTTAGTTTGTCAGAATCTATCGTCGATAAAATGAATAAAGCAGCTGCAAGAATACCAATAGCCGCAGCAATTTTTATTATAGAATCTGACACATTGCTATTCTGCCAAGCTTCGGCTATTCCATTAAGTGCGTCAACAATCCCAGTTTTAAACTCTTGGAAAAATGTTTTAATGCTATCGATTGGGCTTTCTTTCTTAGCGTCTTTAAACCGATTCATCCAATCAAGAAATCCTTTAAGAATAAGACCTAATGTACCAGCATTAATAACTTTTAATATATTATCAGCATTACCCGAAGATACTGCTCCTGATAACTTATCAAACAAATCGCTTATAACTTTTCCAATACTATCAATAATGGGTTTTAGTGTGTTATATGTATCTGTAAATATGCCCTTAAGCGTTGAAAAAACCTTGCCTATAATTTCAAATATTTTGCTTAATGGGCTAATCTTTTCAGATACGGTATCTCCAAAACTTCCAATTTTGTCTTCAGCTGGAGATAAATATGTTAAAACATAATCCACCAATTCGCCAATTCTAACAAAAATTGGAAATAAAAAATCCGCAAAACCTTTCAATGTCGGCTGCAGTGCATCAAGTATCTTTCCAAAGAAATTTGTGCTTTCTATAGCATCATCAAGATCGGTAATCCATTCACCAAAGCTTCCGGCAGTATCAAGAATACTATCCCCAATTGGAATCATATAACCAATGAAATCAGTTACAACATCTCCAACAAATTTAAAAGCTTGGGCTACAATATGGAGTAATGAAAAAAATCCCTCGAGGATTTTGCTGACATTCTCCATTCTATTACCGGCAAGTTCTACTTTTTTTATACCATTTTCATCTAATGAATTTTCTAAAAACCCAGAAAGACCTTCAGACACTTTAGCAGGATTCATGAACCCATGTATTGTATCTACAAAATCAGCAAAAGCATGCGTTGCGTCTATTACTTTTTCGGTCCATGCGCCGACACTTTTTTCTCCATTTTCGTCCTTTTCCCATGGAAAAAATACATTACTGAAAGCTTCTCCAACCAAATCAACAGCAGCTCTGAGATCGCCCCAGGCTTTTGCTGCCGCCTCAATAAGCTCAGTTCTTCCGCCAGCATCATACCATTCTTTTAATACGCTATTTCTAAAGTTACCACCTTCAGCAAACACATCGTATAATTCGTTCGCCATTGCGGTAAATAACTCTGTTGCTTCTTCTGAATTGCCAAATAATAACTCAAAAGTTTTCATCCATCCAGTGCTTACGGCATCCTGAACGGAATCCATTACGTCCGCCCAAGTTCTAGCTTTCTGTGCTGCTTCGAATGCTTTTCTCTCAAATTCTGTTAATGTATCACCCATCTCTTCAAGAGCATCAGAAGCTGTGAGAAATCTTCCTTTTTCTTCTTGTTCGGCAATATAATCATAAATTTTTCGAACACCAGATGAATAGTCATTAAATACTTTCATCATTACTTCGCTATTAAACCAGCCTTCTTGCGTTAAGTGATCAGCAAACTGATCGAGGCTAAATGTAGAAGATTTAAAGCCTTCTGCGATTGATGTGAAAGTACCATCGCTGTTTTTTCTAAGAGTTCCAATTTCTACTGCGCACTGAGCAGCATGTTCTCGGAATTCTTTGGTGTCCATCGACACATTCTGAATTGATTTGTAGTCTTCTTTTCTCATGACGCCAGCGCCCATCGCCTGAGAAATTTGGTACATTGCTCTACTTGCAGTAGTTGCGTTCTGTCCGGATAATGCTGCCCAGTTAGCAATACCCTCTAACGCTGTTACAGACTCTTCAAGGCCTTTACCGGACGCTGTAAACTTACCGATACTATTAACCATATCGACAAAGTTATAAGAGGTTTCATCTGTAAACCAGTTCAACTGATCTAACTGCTCAGTAACTAGTTCCAAATCAAATCCTTGACCTAAAAGCGTTGCAACTGAAGTTGTTTTATCTCCAAATTTCTGCCAACCAGCTGAAATATTGTCAATCGTCAGCTTTTTTAGCATTCCTTCTAAATAATTAACACCTTTGTTCGCAATATTCTGTAATGCAGTAATACCAATAATTTCGAACGCAGAAAATTTATTTATAACAAGGCCAATGGCGTCAGTAACACCATTCATGTTAAATTTGTTTGATGCATTTTGAAATCCAAGAAGACCTTTCTTTGCTTCTGTAAATTTCAAACCACTTTCGAGTCTGTCTAAGGTGTTCAATGTTGTACTAGCATTACGCTCGAATTGAGCGTTGTCAAATTGCATTTGAAGAACTCTTTCTTCAATATTGCTGCTCATTCTTTACTAACCTCCTTCCAGACTTTTTCTGCAATTTCATCAAAAACCGGTTGTATAGCAGGATTAATGTAATCCCGCCCACTAACATAACCACCATTACGAGTTCCGTGCCCATATTGAAGAAGAATCGCGATGTTCGCATACCCATTAACGACGTTTGAATTAGTCCAAACAATAGCATACGACCCATCTTTCTGTTCAATATGGTAATCCCACGAATTTGCTGTCAAACCAGTTCGAACAGGGGTAGCGGAAGCCAACGCCTCTACCCCCTTTCGACCGTACTGATTTAAGATTGACATGTAATGTCTGTTAGTTATCTTTTCAAGCAATTTATGTGATCTTTTAAAATCGCCTTTTTGAATAATTTTGATCATAACCATTAGCCTTTACTATGGAGTCTCGCTCGTCTTGCAGCATTTAAACTCCTATATTCGCTGGCTATTTTACTTTTACTCATTTGCTTAGGCGGCTTATTCTTTTCAGAGCATACTCTAAGCAGCATCAAAAGTTGATTAAGATGCCGCTTTTCCCAGTCAAGCCAAACACCATATGAAACCATATAGTAATAAATGACTTCTGCTGTAAGAACAGTATTTTTACCAGAAACTCCAGCACTAGGATCTTCTTTTACAGTGGTTGCTGTCATTGGATCTTCTATATATGATTCGATTCTCTTGAATTCACTAGCTGGAATATAACGATATATTTCAGGATTTACATTCTGTGTTAGAGTCATGCAACGGATGTAATCCAACATTTCTTCAACCGTTTTTTTATCTTGTGATAAATATGGTTTATGCCATTTTGCTTCCCATTTTGCCAAACTTTTTAAAGAATGTTCTAAAGTTATCTTTGTTTCTTTGAAATTAATGAATTCGTTCTTTTCTTCATCATATGCTTCAATTTCTGGTATAGTTATCGTCAACATTATTTAGTAAGTTCTTTTAAATCATCATCTTTAATCTGTTCAACAACATCGGCCGGTAAAATACCCTTAAAGAACTGCGCGGCAACTGCTGAATTATTAAAAAGTTCCATAATAAGCTCAGAATATGCTTCAGTCTGCTTAAAATTCTCAGTTAATTCTTCGCTCTTAATAAACCGTTTGCCGTCTAAACTCTTTTCGCCATAAGCAAGACAGATAATGTGTTCAAAAATGCTGTATAATTTCGAACTGTCATTCTCATTAATAATTTTACGAATATAGTTTGCATACCCTCCATTTTCGGACATCTGCATGCGGGTCATTTCGGCTTTATTAATATTGAAATAAAAATCTTCGGTTCGTTTATTGCCATCATAATCTGTATATGTAATCGTCTTTTTTAACATTTTAGTCTCCTTTCAAAAGAAAGAGGGTTTCGTTTCCTACTCCCCTCTGTTTTCAAAAATTAGTCACCAATATTCTGACCAGTAATAATGTAATAAACTTCGTCCGGAAGAGGAAGTCTCGCGGTTGTCGCTTCAATGTTATTTTCTGCATCGGCGTCTGTTCCATACAGAACGTCTTCAAGATCTTTAAGCTTTGTAGAATCTACTTTTGTAGAATCAATTTCGAGGTATGCTGTAGGCTTATGCCCTGTCACATTAACAGGAACAGTCTTAAAGTCCCAAGAGAATGTAATAGCGTTTGGAGAGTCATTGATTGTCTCGTAACTCTTCTGAGATGGTGCAGCCGTTGCCCCATAAATAATGTGAAGTTTATACCCATAATCCTCTTTAAGAACATCATTTCCAAGAACTGTTCTAAAACAGAAACCGAATGTTTTACGGGTCTGCTGTCCAAGCATTACGCCAGTTGTAAGCGCTACTTCTCCATTGCACTCTGCAAATTCATCAGGATATGTGTATGCCTCAATAGAACCTTCAAGCTCTTCACGAGCAATCAGATTCAGATACTTCATATCATCAGCCCAAAGAGCAGTTGCATCTGCGCCTGTTGGATTAATATTAACATTGGTAAGACCATTCCATGCTACGCCTAAAGGATAAGTGCCATTAGAATCCTGCGGATACAAAACGCCCTGTTTCGAACCGGTTTCATACTTTCTCTCACCGGTTACATCCCACTGTAATTTAGTCATTGTTTCCTCCATTTTGAATTTTTATTCACATATAGAAATCGTACACATCATGGTGTAAACCATCTGCCGTATATGTTCTATCAAAAGACACATAAGTATTAGAAGCAAGAAACTCTTCCCTTTTATGATCATCTGGATCCAAATAAATATGTGTCACTAAATACCGTTCAATTTTTATATGCCTTCTATCGTCTGCAAAACGGTCGGCAAAACCTTGAAAGCTATAAAGAATGCACGGATACTTCATACGAATTGTTTCTGGCGGCTGATAGTATACATTATCTCGCAGAGCATGGAGCTTTGCACTCAGTTTCAATCTCTGGTCCATTGTATAATCCTCCGACAGTAATTGTAATGCGAGGGTGCTCGTATCTAATACTGCTTATAGACCACCGAGCACCTCTCCATGTAATATAACGCATGAACTGAATATGGTTCCGAGCATAATCGTCTGCAACAAAACTAAAATCATTGCTAATATTTAAATCGGCATTTAGTTTTTCGCCGGATTGTTGAATCTGCCTATACAATCGGACCAAATCGCCTCTGTATGAACGCTCGACAATCTCATCAGAATACACATCAGTAGCTGTTATAACGCGCTCAACAAATCCGATTTTTCCAGCCCATTTAGCCATGATTAATTATTCCTGACCGTCGTCTTCCTCTTCGTTTTCTGTAACTGTACGGCTGTATGTAATTCCACCATCTACAGACTCAGGAACTTCATCCTCGAAAATGGCAATAGCGGAATACGGCTTAACAAGCGCACCAGAAATACGAGTTTCAATCAGATACTTCTGCTGGTTGTAATCGATATCGAAATCATCGAACATGTTAACTTCGCCGCCCTTGTCAGCGCCAACATTATAAGCATTCAGATCGACGATAACTGCAAGAAGTTTCTTATCGCCAATTGTAGCATTGTCAAGAATTTCAGTTTCGACAATCTTTCCAACACGAAGTTTGTTAGCAAGAGCCGCTTCAGTATCATAAATTGTGCGTCCAGTGTTATCTTCGATCAGCAGCATATCAGTGAGCTTGTCTGTCGTTGTAAACATTGTAGGACGTGCCGCTCCCTTATATGTTTTGAAAGCTTTGATAACGGTCTTGATAAACGCCTTTGCTTTTGTTTCATCATCCGCACCATTTGCTGTAACAACCGCTTTCTTAATTGTGAAGAAGTCCGCATCATTTGCTACCGGGCGAACGTGTGTTTCCTGAATCTTGTCAGGATCAGAGGTTGTGCGGCCATCACCAACAACAATCGCACGCGCGATTTCTTCATTGAGCATCATGCGCATTTCGCCTTTAACCCAAGAAACAACGTCAAAGTCCGTGATGTCAATAATATCATCACGATCAAATTTCTGCTTCTTATAAATGGTCTGCGGGTCTGTACGTCTACGGAGCAGGGTGAAGACTTCCTCTTTCTTCATCGTTCCCTTAATATAACCCTTCGCACGAGCTTCGTCCTCTGTAATATCAGCAAACGTTGTCTTAATGCGGCTGAACGGAGTATGATGGATTCCCTGCATTACAACGCTAACCCAGTCCTGATCTCTTTTTACAAATTCAGGAGTCTTATTAAGTTCATGATCCTCCGGGAACAGCCATTCAATTCCGTCAATACCATACTCTTCCGCATGGGCGAGAACGGACTCAGAAAGAGTTCCACGTTTTGCATCATCGAAAATCGTCTGAATCTCAGAATGAGAAAGTGTGTTGTTTTCGATTGTTTCTCTATCAAATACGTTATGTGCCATTTCTAAATAACCTCCATTATCATAGTCACTATGCTCTGCAGTTTCTTCTTTATCTTCTTCGCCTTTAAGAGCTTCCCCGATCATAAAATACACAACCTGTTTCTGCTCTTCATTAAAGGTATCAAAAACTTCTTTAATTGTTTTATCGGAACCGCCTTCATTGGCTGCCTGATTTGCCATGCCTTCCTCCTTATCCGCGTGTTCGATTTCTTCTTCTGTTTCGTAATAACCAACTCTCATATCAATCTCCTCTCCTGTATGAATTACCGCTTCTGTAAAGTCTTCGTCATAGTTTCCGTCAGAATGCTGAACAATTGGGTAATCAATCAACGCTCCAGGATTAGCACCAGAAAGAACCATGCTCACTTCACGGATTACACCATGAAGGACGTTCCCTGATTCCTGCTTTAAATTATTCGCATAAATAGACAAATTCCTAATGTCTTTATTGCGAATTAATTCTCTGGCGATTTTACCTTTAGGCGTATCATTTAACGTGCAATATGCATATACCCCATCTTCTCTATTCTCAAGAAGGGCATGGCCAACAACACTTTCAGGATTGTTGTGCTGATGATTCCATACAAGTGGAACCGTCTTTCCATTGTCACCAATAAATGCATCTTTTTTTATAGTTCTTCCGTCTGAGCATCGGAGATCGTTTTTTGTTGCCCATCCAGAAAAGTCAAAAGTATGTTTCATCTTACTCCTCCATTAATCCAAAACTATATAGCAATTCACAAATGCGGATTATTCTCTCATTTGATGTGTAAATCTATTCCATTTTGAATTAGCTTGTAAAATTTATTCTTCGCCTTCTGTGCTTTCGCTAATATTAATTGGCTCTTGCGCATCTGGCGATTCATTTAAGTTCTTATTTCTTAATTCGTCAGCTCTAGGATCGTCAGATGGTTTCCAGCCAATTACAGACCGCATCTCGTTAGTTGACGCGATTTCATTTCTAGTAAATTTATCGGCAATTTCTGCTATCTGACTAGTAGGAACTAATTTAAATGGATCTCTAAAGAATAAAATTGACTGCCTTTGAGTTCTAGCAGTCTTTGTTAGAAATTTTCTTTTCATTTCATCAGCGATAGCTGAACAAAATGGTTCAATTGTTCGATTATAGTAGTTCAACATTGTTTGCTCGTCAGCCGTTCCATTAAATACTGCTTCTGAAATACCAAGCTGAGCATAACCCAAATTCATCAAATACTGAATTTGAGATAAAAGATTGTTTTCAATAGATCGATTCAACTGAATAACTTTTTCTGTTGAATCGATGTATGCAATTCCATACTTTGTATTTGTCAATTGCATTTCTACATCTTTTCTTCTTTGCTCTGCCTGAGATTTTCTAAGATCAGTTTTAACAGTATATGGAAGCTGAATAATTAAATCCATTTTTCCAGATCCACTTTGCTCATCAATCGCATCAAGAATGCTTAATTTTCTAATAAGCCGCTGCATTGTTGAACTAGGCGAATTCATTACGGAATAAAGAGGATTTTCAATAATCGCAACTACTTTCTTTGGAAGCATAATTTCTTCATGCTTTCCAGTTCTGTCATTATATAAATCAATTTTTACATGCTCTGGATACCAATCAACAATTTTCCCAACCCTAAGCGATTCAATGTCGTATGAACCAGTTTTAGTGGGATCAAATGTTGTATCAACTGGAACAACAGCAACAACGCCTTCTTCACATAAAGAAAATGCAATGTCTTGAATTAAACTCCTGCCAGTTTGGTCAATGTTTGCTTCCGTATTTAAACAATAATTTAATCCAGAATCAATTTCTTCAACATAACGACCGTTATTATCAACTCTAACATGTTGAAATTCTATAGAAGCTACATCAATAGCAATGCGATTATATAATGCAGTCACAATGCTTTTATCAGTCCTATAGCTTCTAAATCTTCGTCGATCCATCCGGTATCCTGATCCAGAACCATACTCAACATACTTAGTTTGATCTTTATTTAAAAATGCATTCCAAGCATGCTGAAGCCGTTCACCGAATGTTGTCATTAAAGTTCTCCTTTAATTATTTACGACTCCTAATTCGTTTCTTATCTTCTTTATACTGCTGCTTAGATTCATTCCATGCTTTGCGACTATTTTCATCAAGGGCGACTTCTGCAGCTTGATCTTTAGCTGATAAATTCTGACCTCGTTTATAGCCGCGTTCTATATCTTCAATCTCTCTATAATAATTATTCTGAATTGCTTTATTACGGTTCTTATAAGCTATTTTTGCATTCTTTAACTGCTGCCGCTGCTCTTTTCGCGCCGCGGCTTTTGTTTGTCTTGTTTTTTTGTCATCAATAAAATGCGCTGCAGTACCTAAAAGAGTTGCTCCTGCGACGCCTTGTGCAACTTTAAACCTATCTTGACCAAGCATATGATTATATTGTCCATATAATGTTCCATACGCTTTATTTCTATATCCACTAGCAACTTTATGATGAGATCTAGCCATATCTCTACTAGAATTTGCCCGATCTGTCCAAAGGCGATACTCATCCTTATAATGATCAGACATAATATGTCTATTTTCTAACTTATATTTCTCTGCTAAATCTAAAGCGGAATTAGCTTTATCAACATATGCATTAGCAGTAAGATTAGAAATACTGCTGTGTGCATCGGCAAGCTCTGATTTCAACATATTTGTATCATAGTGCATCTTACTAATCTTAGTTGCACCATATACGGCTAATGCTGTTCCTGCTACTGCTCCAGCAACCATTAATTCTCGTTTATGATCTTTTACGTACTCTTTAATTTTCTGAGTAGATTGTGATAATTTTTCTGCTCTTTCCAAATCTTTCTTTCTTTTAACATCGCCCTGCTTAATCGCCTTGCTCTTTAATGCTTCAAGCGATTTTACAGAATCCCTAACATCTTTTTTAGATAATACTTGTGTTCCATTCTTAGTATATATTCCGTTCTCATGCCCTTTAAACGAATCAATATCTTTCTGAATGGAATTAGCTTTTCCATAATATCGTTTCTGACCGGCCGCAGTTAACGATCCATCTTCATTCTGATATCTCCTCACTCCCCACTTCATGCCTTTAATACCATGATGATAGAGTTCGTTTGAATATGTGAAATTTGTCATTAATTTTACTCCCTTACTAACTAAAAGCATCTGGATTCAACTTATATGCAATATATGCATCCATCATTGAAGCCACGGCATCAATTTTTTGATCATTTCTCTTTTTCATAAGCTTTCGATTTCCATTTGTATCTTCCATGGCAATACAATTTCCCATAGTAAAAGACATTAATGACTCATCGAAATATAGCATTCTCTCACTTGCTAAAACTTTTAATTCACCAAGAGGAACCGATTCAGTTTTTGCTCCCTGAATAACTTTTTCTATACCAAAAGGGCCATTTTCCTGTTCCCATCGTTCAACAAAAGATCTTGCATTATATGGGTCATAACCAAAACAGCAAATAGTATAGTTATTCTCTTGAATATGGCGGTCAAGATCCTCATAAACTTCCATCATGTCTAAAACCGTGCATTCCAGCACAATTAAAGAGCCTTCGTTCATAAAATCGTCATACTTAAGTCTCATGGCTTGCGGAAGTCTACTTAAAGTCAAACTTGAAATATAATTTAGAGTTTTAACTCCAAATCCACCACTAGGTAATGGAAACAAAAAAGAAAACGAACAGAAGTCATCTCCTCTAGATAAATCCGCACCAAGAGCACATTGCATGCCCCAAAAATCTCTGTGGTGATGCGGCAAAGTTTCTTCATATGTAAAGAAATACGTGAATCCTTCAAGCGGAATTCCAAATCTTTTGGCAATAATCTCATTTCGTGTTGCTGGATTATTTTCAGCTTTTTCTACTTCTAGCTGATACGTCTCGTAAGTCACCGTTTTCCCAAGATTTGGATTAGCTTTAATCCACATTCTTGGATCAGAAACTTCAGAAATATCGTCAAGTTTGTAATACCAAATAGATACATGCGGATTAACGTATTCGCCCTTTAAAATTTTTAATAAATCCATCTTAACATCGTCTCCTGCACCATTACGAACAGTGCCTTCAGACGACGTCGCTACTATTAGATAATCTTGAATTTTCGAAGCGCCCTGCTCAATAGCCGTAATTGGATCTTCTCTTAAGTCTCCGGATAACCATTCGTCAACTGTAGCTACTTTGCACCTTAATCCTTGGAGTTTATCTATACTCATTGGCCTAACCTCTAAAAGAGATTCTGTCAATTTGTTTTCAATTCCCTTTTTTGTGGATACAAGTTTAACTTTTGTAGCTGCTGATCCAGTAGTGTTATTGATAGAGCCCTCGGTTAAAAACTGAAATAGAGGACCGTGTGACCTTGCTATTGCAGTACGTATAGGCGACATAATTTCGTCTGCCTGGCGCATTGTCGGAGCAGTGGTTATCTGATGTGTAGTAGATGGATCTACTATCAAAAAATAGCTTTGAATAAATGAATCATATAAAGACTTTGCAGCACCTCTTCCGATTATTAAATATTGGCGATTCCGTAGTCTTTTCTTTATTCGTTTTCTTACATAATGGCCGCCTTTGTTGTCAGGATTTGGAACATAAATACTTCGTTCAACAAAATAAAACCAACTTAATAGATCTTCTGCCCATAATGCAAATGTATCTAAAACATTCACATCACTTCCATCTGTCAACGTTAATTCTCTTTCACAGAACTCCAAAAACCCTTCAACCGCAGCATCATCATAGTAAAAAGATGGATTTGCTATTAATCCATCAATCAATGCCATTTGAAGCGATACTTCATAGTTTACAGGTATTTCACCGCGTAATACGGCATCTCTAAACTGGCCGTAATATATCGGTGTCGCAGTATTAGATAATGCCATAAATTACCTACTTCTTTTTATTAGGATTAGGGAGTACATAACCACCCATATCCGCCATCATTCCTGGGAATTTCTTTTCGAGATATTTCTTGCCAGCATAAACAATTAACCCAGCAACAGCACTGTTAACGATTTGTTTTCCCTTTGAATCCATAAATTGTCCTACAAAAGAATGGGCCTGGCTTTCACTTCTTGATACATTTTTGTACGATTCGTTTACAAGCCTAAATGCTTCACTTTCTTTTTTTGCTCTTGACAGATATGTATCTAATTCTTCATCAGACATATTATGAATATTCTTTTTAACGTTACTAATTTCTTTTCTAGCCGCTTTATACTTTGCTGATTCTGCCCTTTTTTGCTTTATATATTCGGCCAACTCTTCATTGGACATGCCATGTATTCTTAGTTTGTCTTTTAATATTTCACTCTTCTTGCTTATTTTATTCCCCAATTGCTCAGGTGTTCTACGCACTCCCCATTTCATACCCTTGACGCCATGGTGGTAAAGTTCGGAAGTGTACGTGAAATTGCTCATTAGCTTTACCTCCAAAAAGAAAGAAGAGGAAGAAAACTCTCCCTCTTCTTTTGCACTTAACGTTCGATTTGATTAATCCATTCCTCTACCATTTTCCGCTGTTCCGGAGTTTTGGCATTGGCATACATTTCTTCAAGCTGCTGGATCATCTCATCTTGATCGTAATGACCACTATAACCCATCTTATCAGTATGAGGACGATCAAAACCATACGACATATACCGCCCAGGCCTGTAATGGCTAGTATGCATCGTTCTACCTCGAATTCCACTATAGCCGGAATCCTCATGTTCGTTCTTCTCGTTCATCTTAATCTTCTGGGCTTCGGTTAACATGCAAAACGCTTTTTTAAGGGCCTCAACTTCAGTTGCTGTAAGATCACCTTTTTTGATAACCTTTTCGACCTCTACATTTACCATGTCAAACAGTCGATCAATATTCTCAAATAATTTATGTGTCATTTCCATCTAAAGTTGCTCCTTAATTAAAAACAATATTTGCATTCTGGACAAGAATAGGCTGATCACTTGTGTTCACCACTGTGACAGTCTCGCAACATCCTCTCCAGATACCAACGTTTGTTGCTCTGCTTACATTGAAATAATCTTCAACCGCTGCAGGATTAACCACCATGTTTGTTGTTGCAATATTGGAACCATCAATGGCCAAGGAAACTGAAATAGGCCCAACAGTTCCGCCAGTAGGAATAGCAATATTGGCACCAAAATCTACAGCAATATTATCAACTGATTTTGAATTGTTGCATGATCTTGAGCATCCTAAAACTAAAAAGTTGCCACTTCCTTCACGGTGTTTAATTTTCCCGCATCCGCACGGAATGTCTGTGCTCGTAAATACAATAGCCTGACCAGGATTAACAGTCTGAACGGCGTTAGCGCTAAACTCTGCTGACATTTTGCGCCTCCTCCTTATCAACCGTTACATCCACAGGAATTGTAATTACCGCAACAGTTAGGATTCTGTACTACGTATGCAGGAATAGGTGTAGGATTGAGATACTGCTCTAATGCAAGCGTCTGAGCAGCGTTGTCGGAAAGAATTCTTGCTGTCTGTGCAGTCTGGGATGCCTGAAGATTCGCAAGATTGATCTGCGTCTGCAGATTTGCATTCTGCGTCTTAAGAGCATCAATTTCCTGCTGACACATCTTGTCAATAATGACCTGAGTCTGTGCCTGTGTAGCAGTGAGAATGTCACGAATACCATTTGCAATGGCATTTCGATCAGCGCATGCTTCCGTGGCAACCGTATACTTGAGATCGGCAATATTTGCACGATTCTCACAGCAGCAATTCTGCAGACTTGCTGCAATAGCATTCATCGCAGCTGTATTTGCGATCTGATTCGCATTTAACGACTGAAGAATGTTTGCCTGAGTATTGCAGCGAGATACTTCTGCATCTGCAAAACCATTGGAAATAGCACTCGTAATACCACTAAGTCCGGACATTACTGCGGTCTGGTCAAAACCGCGCTGTACATCATTCGCAACATACGGACTACCGGCATTATTCCCAAAACCGTTATTACCCCATGCAAAGAGTAAAAGAATTAAGAGCCACCAGGCGTTATCACCACCAAAGGCTCCATTGTTACCGTTATTACCCATAACGGCTGCTACATCTGCGGCTGTCAGACCGCCATTGTTGTCAACCAACGACATAATAAAACTAAAACCTCCAAAAAACTTATATACAAAACCTGCGCGCTTGGTTTAGTATACTAACCTTTGCGACCAGTAATCATGTTTGCAATCATGCTATACTGATTAAACTGATCCTTAGACATTCGTCCACTTGTTAACATCTGTTGAACAACCTGCTGAGGGGTCATGTTACTGGTTTGCTGAAACTGTTTCGAAAAGTCTAGATATGCCTGAAGAAAATTCTGGTATCCACCAAACATTCCATAACAGTCATTTTGATTTGTTTTACCAAATCTTTCATATAAGGAATTCATTTAAGTAATTCCTCGATAGATTTCCTAAATGCATCGAAATCTTCTTTAGTTACGTAATCACTAGGAGCTTTCTGTGCAATAGGTTCTTCCACTTTCTTGTACTCATACCTCTCAAGAGGCTGAGGAACTCCATTTGCATCGGTTGACTTAATGTAAAAAGAATTCGTCTCAGAATCCATAAGAAGTACACTGTTTCCTTTACTCACAGGATACGCTTTTGCACCAGCCTCTCCTTGAACCCAGATAATTCCAGGAGCAGAATATTGCTGTGGAGGAGGCGGAGTAGATGGCATCGAGTATCTAGATACAGTTGTGCCATTATTCGCGCCTAACGGTGTTGGTGCGTATGTGTAGTCAGGATATGGATAAGGCATTAAATCTTCCTCCAATAGTAAATAGGTATTTCATCTCCGGAATCAGAAGTGTCATAGTAATCTCCATCAATTACTGCAACAACATGCGATCCAGTAGCTACTATATAGGCGCCAATCTGATAGTCATTGCAAAAATCCCTAATTGTATAACACTCAGGGCATGTATTAGGAATTACTTCTCTCTTAAATCCTTTATTGGCAAGAAGTGTTCCCCATACAGCATTTGATGACGGCATGTCTCGCATTAACAGGCCTTGAAATGCAAGATTTGTGTAAACAGACTCCCAATCAGCACCAGTAATAGTACTAATTGCTCTAATTACGCAGTCACCAACAAGTTTTCTATCAGGATTTGGGTTGTAGAATTTATACACGGTGACTTTCGTCCTCGTCTACAGATAAACGCCATTCTAATTCTCGCATTGTATCATTCATAGCGTTTAATACGAACGAACTAGTAGGCGGATCAAATATGAGTCGAACTCTGAGAACTACATAGCTCTTAACCGCATTATATTTGTCAGAAGTTCCGATAAACTGAGACCAAGTTTCTTCTGGTCCGTTGATACAAAAACCAGAAGTCGGTCCAATTCCAAACTGGTGAACAAGAATATCGAGAATAGTATTAATGTGAAGGATTAAATCCTGGTCAAACGCTTCTCCAAACTCCTCTCCTCCGATAAGATTTCGAACTGTAAGTAAAATGCTATCTTCCATCTTTTTCACCTAGTTTTTTATTAAGATTCTTTTTAACAAAATCCTGTTCTTTTCCAGACACAGAATAGAACAATCGTCCTTTAAACCGTTCATTACCAAACTTATTTGATTTAGCATTATTTTTCTCATTACTAGCTTTTTCAAGCAACTCTGAAAGTGTGGGCATATTACCTCCGTATTCTTATCTCATATTTTTTGATCAACAACTTCTAATATTGCTTCCTTAATATCTCCGTCCACATTAAAATCTAGACCTCTAATTAGGAATTTAGTATTTCTTTGAAGCAAATATTCATGCTCAAAAGAGAACTCGGACTTTGGGCCAATATATAAAGCTTTTGTTCCTTTTGGCATTAATATTTTAAGCGCTACAGGGCCATGCTCAGACATCTTTTTAAAATTGTCCACAGTGGTACTTATAAATGCCGGATCTTGAACATGCAATCCAATAAGCGATTTTTTATCGGCAATACTCATTTCTTTCAGATTTAATCCGCCAAAAAAACCGCTTAATCCTTCCTGCGTAATTTCTCTAGTTACTTTAATTGGTTCTTTGATCTCTGATTTATTAATAGCGCTAGTTATATTATCTATTAATCCATCGGTCAACCCACAATCACGAATTTGTTGATGTGCATATCCAAGAACCCCGGGGTCCATATTACGTAAGGTGCTATTAATTAACGTAAAACCATCATTGGACGTATAGTCAACGACGGCCATTTGTTCCATCTTTGACAAACTATCCCATAACTTCTGATCAAATAATTTGTCATTTATTGTTTCTGCAGTTTTAGCGTCAGGACATAAATCCTTAAATGCATCAATTGGTAAAGACGTATATGGATTAAATGGTGCTCCTTCAGGTCCAAAAACATTAGAATTAGTTTTAGAATATGCATATACGGCCGCACCAGTAATTGCTACACCTGCCCCAACTAACAATGCTCGTTTAAGAATTTTCTTTTGTCTCTCAGTTAACTTATGGCCACTAGTTGGTTCTAATTTTCCTGAAAACTTTTCGTTTGCTAAATTATTTAATTTCTTTTCTCGGGCAGAATGATCCTCTTCGTCCAATGGATATGGAGGACCATTTCTTTCTCCCCACTTCTGTCCCTTAATTCCGTGATGGTATAAAGCAGAAGTATATGTAAAATTACTTTGCATCATTTCCTCCATGGCGAAGTGTCATTCGGCTTTCTTTCTACAAGCCCGCAAAATAAAAGAGACTCATCCCCATAGTGGATAGCCTCATGCGTCATCTGGCTTGTGCAAATAAGATTGTCTAAACTAAACAAAAGTGGAGATCGATTAACAACATCTTCTGGACTGATCGGAATAATGTGATGAATGTAAATCTTGCCACTAATCTCTCTTCCGGCAATTCCCAAATCGCAGCCATTATCTCGAATAATTACTTTGTTCCTTACTTTTTTCCATTCTGGACTAGTGTAAAGCGCTTGATTCAAATATCGATGAGACCCAAAAGTAGAATGCCCAATTACACCATCTAACTTAAGATAATCAAATCGCTCTTTAAAAGTTTTAAGAGCTGAAAGTTCACTATACCCCTTCATCTCCATCACCAAATTGTCCAGAATATCGCCGCATGGCCTCTATCGCTTGTCCATACAGCTCTTCAACTCTTCTCGCAGATTGCAACGCCTCTGTTTTTGCAGTTACGAGATCTTTCTGTCGCTCTAAAATTTCTTTTTCAACACGCTCCTTCGTAGAACCCATCTTCAAAAAATGTGTAAGCATTGTATCTGATGCGGTTCCCTCCATAATACGACGTTCGGCAAGGTCATAAGCCATACTTATTAGCTGATTTTCCCTAGCCTCCGGTGTCATAGCGGGCCTAGAAGAAGGCGTGCTATTCAATGGTTCCTGAGGACGCCTCTTTCTTGGCATAATTCTGTCTCCTTTCAAAAGTTTTGTGTCAGTTTAAATATACCTAGAGATAGTCTTTAGTGAGATATACAGCGCTTCCATAGCAATAAGACGGAGTTTCACGACAGTAAAGAGGCATAATGGTAGTAGTTTCAACCACATAGGAGATACGAAAGGAGACAAAAATGAAAAGTATGCTGTATACCTCAATAAAGACTACCTCTTAAATAATAGTTATGATGTCCTAGCCCACTTATTATAATCATCAGCCGTAATAGAATCTATGAACGCATATCTGCTATCAACATCCTCTACCCAGTAATCTTCGTAGTGGCGATACATATACCCCATATAACGAGAATCACTATCATTTGAAAGAAATTTATTCTTTACAAATTCTTTAGCATTTCCTGGCCAAGTATAGCCATGATTATCAGTTATCTTAAGATCACCAATATCAGCTACAAGATCATTTGTAGCAAGTTCGGCTTCATTAAAGTAAGTATCTAGCGCAGACTTAAATTTGGATTCTTTTTCTACTAGTTCTTTCGGACGGTTGCGCGTAAGAACCTCTCGTATAGCATGCTCTTTTTCATAGTCAAATAACTCCGAGTCATCCGCGCCAGAACCAAAATCTTTTCGTAATGCCTTAAAACACTCATTCCGAATCTTCTGGTTACCAATACAAGACTGATAATATTGTTCGTATGCATCGGCCAATTGTGGACTAAGTTCGTCGGCAAGCTTTGCACATTTAATCATTGTTGTTTTATCCCACTCTTTGTATCTAGCATCTGCCTTTGAAGCCAACTGCTTTCCCAAACTATCTTCGGCTCTTTTAACTTTAACTTCATCAGAAGAATATCGTTTCTTTCCTGCTGCGGTAAGCGAGCCATCCTCTTTTCTAAATCTCCTAACGCCCCATTTCATGCCTAAAATTCCATGATGCTTTAAATATGTACTCATAACCCTCCTAAAACCTTTCTCAAAAATATACCCCCGGAGAAATTTTTGAG